>ERZ791885.207-NODE-207-length-63150-cov-3.269261_pt1 | contig 63150 bp, 93 predicted proteins | sample MGYA00510159_ERZ791885 | MGnify/ENA primary metagenome ERZ791885 (study PRJEB30046, sample SAMN00792054) | human gut metagenome | study: EMG produced TPA metagenomics assembly of the A metagenome-wide association study of gut microbiota in type 2... | reverse complement strand
GAAATCGGAGATTGCTGATTACTAGAGCGTTCTTTTAGTAGTCCATGTTTGACCGCCATCTTCACTTGTTTTAATTATCAATGCATCATTAGTGTTGTAAACAAGTTTGTGAAGTGTTCCTTTCCAATTTACTTGGAATGACATCGTAGATCCGGTGGATTTGATAGTCATATCACCGTATCGGTTTATTTCAACCCGATCCTTTAAGCTGTTACTATTTATTCAAAATAGAAGAATGCAACATATACATTTGTGTTCTTTGGTATGTTACCACTAATATTCTGGATCTTTGCATTCCAATAATCGTTTCCATGTATTACAAAAGGATCGACAATTGCGTTGTTACTTCTGCAAGATACAACAACAGCTGTTCTATTTATTTCCGTGGCAATGACACCTTGTTCATTTGTTGAGTATTGTTTGGCAATTGTTTTTAACGCGCCTTGTTTATTACTATTTAATTGCAATTAACCTTATTCCACCATAGACTAATGAATCACAATTTATATTTAGCATTTGTTTTTCCGTGCTATAAGTACCAGTAAATGCTCTCGAAGTGTGACCATCTATTATTTTTGTGAAAGTAACTTCCCTTTGGGTTTTTTCAACATCAATAAAAACAAGATACATGAATGGTTTTATTTTCGATGTTGCTCCGAACATCAAAAATGTATTAAATATCGTAGATGTGGTTTCTATATTAAATGAATAGCTGTCTTTGTTAGATACATCAACCAAGAGACATGATACATTACTATTTACTGATTTGAACTTGTTTCCATGAGCTAAAAGCATGGGTGCGATATTTACCACGAATATAAAAATATGATAGATCATGAGTTATAAACATTTGTGTGATTATTTGAGTGCTGGTTATTACAATAATATGAGCAGTAACATCAACAGGATAGTTCTTCATTTCACTATTACTAGGTAATGTTCCACCGGTGGTATATATTCCACAAGTTAATAAATCATTTATGTCTTTACCATAAGCATACCTTTCGTTTATTGGAAATTTATTACTATTTTATAGAACATCTATAACTTCTGCGGTGCCTGTGTTAAGTTTTTTAACAGTAACTTGTTCAGTAGACGGATTATATCTTGCTATGCAAACATTGTCACTGCCATAAGCAAAGAAATCATATACAAAACCAGTAGACGATATTGAAGTTCTAACAGGACTACACAGACCTTTCATGCTAGCTGCAATACCAAACATTTCATCGCTAACGGATGTAACGAAGTAAAAAGAGAATCGTTTGCTTGTATTGCCTTTTAGATACAAAAGAAGTTCTTGCTTTGACCCAAAATTTAAATTCAACAGTTTATTACTATTTTATGATTCCTCTTTTACAGTTGCTGTTGCTATATTTTTATAATTAGCAATAATGACCACGTTAGCAAACGGCGGGAGATTTGAAAACACTACTTCCTCATTCATGCCGTTAACATGGCAATTAACAAGCACTTGACTGGATGTATCTAGAATTTTTGTTGATCCAAATAGACCAGTTAGAAAAACCGCGCCACCAAACATAACAAATGGAGCGTATCGTAACCCACCACTTAAGTTTTTATTTATAGAAATAGTAATCGACTTTATGTTAGCACCAGAACTTCTATAAAACAAATAATCATTGAAGAGTTTATTACTATTTAAAGTGTATTAGGATGCATTCAAAAGATACATTCTGATTGTGACACGTTGAGAAACGTTGCTATAAATTATCCAGTCAGTACTATCTATGGAAACAATGTCGATTGAATTTCTAAATTTTTCATGATTAATTATTACAGGTATCGCTAATTGATATTCTTTAGAGGATGCAAAAACGACATAATTATCTTTCTCAGTCTTAATTGTTACATCTTTAAAGATTATCCGACTCTTACTATTTCATAATTTGATTACGTAAATTCTAACCCATACAGTAGTCGTACATTTTAATACATTTTCTTCCAAACTTAGTGTTGATTGAGGAATTTCTGATTTAATGTTCAGTATACCTCCTTTAGTGTTGCTTGATGATCTACTAATAACCGCGGAGAAACAAATGTTCTTAATATTATCCGCATCAATTCCAGCATAACAAATTAGATATGTACTTGCATCGTCTAATGTAAGTGAAAATCCTTTTGCTGGATTGATAATTGCATATTTTGTATGTGAGATCTTATTACTATTTACTCAAAATCAAACAATTGCATTTACGGATAAACCTTTGTCAAAAAATACGATTCGATAAACACCCCAATCGCCAGCGAATCTTGGAATTGTTATAATACCTTCGTTACCGCCAGTAACACCTATCGCATTAGATGATATAAGCACTTCTGATTTCGAAACGTCTGCATTGCTAAACGCTATGCAAATTGGTTGGGCAGCCTCCAACTGACTACATATTAGAAGAAGTGCAACTACGGTTCTGCTTCTTGTAATTCCAGAGAATTGTAGCTTTCGTTCAACGTTATTTTGACTAATATAAACCGAATTTATTTCAAGTGCTTTATTACTATTTCATTATTTCAATATCACGAGTTGAGATCATGGAAGCTGAAAACCACGTTGTTATACCAGAAATTGTAACAATGTTATTTTCGTAAGTCACTTTTACATTTGGATCAGTATTCACCAGCCAAGTTATTGAACACGCTCTGGATACATTTACTCCGACAATAAAACAAGAAACACGACCGCCTGAGTCATTTGCAACGACTAATACACTGCATCTTCCATCAACTTTATATTTTAAGTATGCATCGCTACCACTTGACGTTGAATACAAATATATTAATGCACGCTTACTATTTAATTCATTAACTGCCCCGATCAAAGTCTTGTTAGTTGTTCCTAACTTTGCGATAACTGCCGTAGTCATCTTGTCCACAACATAATTCCATATCTTGTCCATCAGTGTACGCTTGTTTGCATTTGCATCCTTGTCAAGAATCATAAGTTCATCATTGTCTTTCAGTGTTTCTTTAGTTGTGTACTTTGTCCATTCCATGATTAATTCTCCTTTGCTGAATCATTAATTAAAAGGGTAAGAGCATTATTCATGCTCTTACGCCTCGTCAATCTTGTTTGCTATGATAAATTTTCTAATCGCATCTACATGAGTTTTGAGTTCAGCATCAACGATATAGAACGATTTCTTATTGTTGTGCGATACAAGATTTCCGCTCTCGTCAATCTCGTCATAAGTAAATGTCGCTCTATCCATTCCATTTACATTTAAAATTGAAAATCCACTAAGCTGTTTCATTTAAAAGTTCCTCCTGTTCCTTAATCAAGGTTTCTAGTTCCGCGTTTAATATGTTCTCAGGGCTTTCAGGCACTTCTTCTTCCCTGTCAACATCTTCCTCAAGATTTACATATTCGTAATCTTTCTGTTTTGCTTTCAACTCCCATGCGAATTTTAAGTTCGGAGTTCCGTGTACTATGAAGTAATTCTCTTCCTTCTTTTCAATCCACAAATCTCCTTGCCCTTCTTTCTGCAAAAACACTTGATACTCAATGCGTGTTGTTACGGTTTCCGTGAAGATATCTCCGATTTCAACGATACATTCACCGTTCTCATCAGTAATTCCTTCACCGATATCTCCAAACATTGGCGAAGCTGTTTCGTAGCAATATTGAAGTCTGTTTGAATAATTCTCTGTTGGAACAACACGGTTTTTAGTTCCAGTTGTTTTTATTTCTCTTGGGCTTATATCTACATAATCATTAATATAATTACTTCCATTAATTCTAATTGAAAGGCAACCTGTTGAGTTCTCGCTAATGCTGAATGTGTACGATTTTACTGGTGACATTGCATCAGACCATCCTTGTAAATCTTCAGCCCATCCAATAGAGAAGCATTCTGGGGAAATTGAAGAACCGTATCCCCTTCCATTATTAGATGCTTTCATTCTTAAACCATGAAACCAACCACCCATAAGGTCAACAACCATACTGTCCGATGTGAGAAGTCCCATATTAGTATTATCAATATGCATACCCATGCTTCCGATAGTGAATATTTCTTTCGAATTGTTACGGCCAACGATGAGCGCAGACGCTTTTTCTTTATCTAAATATATCGTGCTTCCATAAATCGAGCCTTTTTTGATGTTCAGTCCATCTTTATCCCATTTACCAACTTCCGCTCCTATGGCATCTAGTATCTGTATTGAGCCATTTTCATTGTTTACACCTCCCAATGTAAGTGTACCGCCCTTGCCATAAGAGAAGTTGATATACAACTGATCGCCTTGCAAATATATCCCTTGTTTCTTCCCGTTATCAGTAAGTCTGTTAAACACTTCTTCGGAAGTCAGAGATTTGTTTAGCTTGTCTACCGCGGAATCATCAGTATACTTCGTAGCTTTCATCCAATCAGATGAAACATAGTTACCACTAGTTCTTGCGGTTTGACATCTCATCAAGTCACCAGTGTTTCCTTGCGTCCAAAGGTCGCCAACATCATAAGGTGGCACAGGAGTTGTAATAAAGTTTCTTCTCTTACCGTCTGCGGTATCTTGCGCCTTTGATGCTGTTTCCATCGCGGATACGATGTCTGCATCTTTCACTCTCACCCACTGATAAGATGTATCGACTTTCATATAGCGGTAGGTGAAACCTTTGCTCTTCCAAAAGAAGAGGTCACCAACGTGCTTCTGTCTCACGGATGCTGTGGTCCATTCGGATGCTGGATAGTTTGAATTCGCAGGCTCATAATCGTAATAGTACGTATCAATCTTTCCATCAATCTGATTTTGGATATCTTCAATTTTCGGATCATAAATGTTTTCGATGAAGTCTGTTACTGTAGAATCGTCTGTATAATTATCTTTTTTCTGCCAATCGGAAGCAATAAATTCTCCGCTATCACGGTCAACTACACAAGTAAGGATATCTGTACCGGTAAACCACGCATCACCAACGTTATAAGGTGGCTTCGGCTGTGTCACATAGATGGATGACTTACCATCAATCTCGTCAAATACAGAGTCTGGAACTGGCATTTCTTCCCAATTTCCGCTTCGGTAGATGTATTCATCACCAGTTTTGGAATTCTTCCACAAGTCACCCTCATGAGTTACTTTCTCGGTTTCCACAGTGATTGTGATAGTTTTTCCACTAACATCTAAGATTTCATTCCCGTTTACATCGCAAAGAGGCTGTGTTTCTTTTCCAGTCCAATTAAGTGACGGGTCAGTAGGTTGGAACCAGGTTTCTATCTTCTGATCGATCTGATTCTTGATATTCTCAAGGTCAGCAGCATAAGTATTCTTAACAAAGTTATTGATTGCGGAATCATCTGTGTACTTGATAGCCTTAACCCAATCAGATGCGACATACTCACCGTTCTGACGTGATGTCACGCAACGCATAAGATCTCCATTTGTGCCTTGTACCCACAAATCATCCTTGTCATAAGGCGGATAAGGTGTCACGCTAAAGACACGCTTCTTTGTAATAGCAAGGTTCTTAGCAGCCTTTGCTTCTGCATCACTTAGTATTGACCAAGATGCACCATTCCAACGTTGTGTGGTCTCTTCTTTTGAGTTGTACCACAAGTCTCCTACATGCTTCTGCTTTAGCTCTTCCGTAGTCCACGTAGCTGACGGATCAGTAGCTTGATTGTATGTCTCAATCTTGCCATCAATCTGAGATTGCAACTCTGCGATTTTTGGATCATATATTGATGTGACAAACTTATCAACTTCTTTCTGCGCAATATCTGAAACTGATTCCCCGGTAACAGAGAACTCTTTTGCTTTAATGCGAACAATACCAGTATCGCAATTCACATAAAATACTTCATTACCGTCAGCGTCTACGACTTTAAATTCGCCAGTCTGAATCCAATTTGCCCTAACTCCAACAGCATCAAGAATCCGAACAACGGTATCTCCATCTACTGTCATGCCACCATTCCAAGTATTACCGCCATCCGTGGACACTCCCCATGCTTCAGCAGTCATCTTCCAAACAATATCTGAATCGCTCAGCAATGCTTTGTTATGCAGATAATAAACCTTTCCACCGCCTTGGCTTTCCTCTACTGTTGTATATAGGCCTGACGATTGACTGATTCTCTTAGATAATTCTTCAAGCGCCTTTTCTCTATCTGAACGTTCTTTCTGTAGATTCTTACGATTTTCAACGATTGCCTGAGAAGCTAAACTGTATTGCTTTGCGCTATTTCGCGCTGCACTTTTTGCTCCGCATTCAATTGTCTGTTTATTCCCAACTTGGAATATCGTTGATGTAACAAGACTCTTGTACTGATTACCTTTTCTATCTGTAATAATACAGATATCACCAGCTTCGGCCAGCGGATTATTCATCATTGACGCTGAAAACGGTCTAAATCTCATTCCTACAATACGTTTGCCTATGATTGTAGCGATATCATTACCTTTTCCTTCGGCAATTAATTTATTGTCTTTAATTTCAATGACATATCCATCTTCACCATACTGATATGACACAGGGCTTTCATCTGTAGATACATTCTCTTTATATTCAGTAACTTTAATCCCTGTAATAACGACATCTTCATTGTTGATTGATAAACTATCGTAAGATTCTACGGAAACAAACTTGTCTTCATCAATATGACTAGATTCATAAGATTTCAAATCATACCAAGCGATACATAATCTGCCATAGGAATCACATCTACAAAACTGTCCACCAATCTGAGCAACCCACGCGAGAACTTGTCTGAAAGTTAGTTGCTTGTCATCAGGTCTTGTTTCAATAACATAATCGTCATTATCAAATGTTACTGTTTGTAACTGAACTCCGCACACGTTACAAGCATCTCTGATGATTTCACTTCTTGTTGCCGGATATTTCAGTTTACTTTCCGAATAATCACGATCAAACTTCATCATGTTATCCTGACAAGTTAGTGTGATAATAGAACTGTTCTGATACGGAGCTTCAACAACTGTCATTGTGCAAAGGCGAATCTTCTCAGTAACAGCGTCGCTGTAGAGCAATAATATCTCATTGCCATTTGTATCTAATATTGGGTTTTCGCTAATATCGAGCCATTTCTTTTCTTCCGGGAATACCATTCCAGTAGGAGATATAGCTAAGCCGACGTATATGGCGATTTCAGCTCCTTCAAAATCGTAGTCGGTAAAATCATCATAGATGTTATTTAAAGTGACGGTAGCCTTATTTATGATGGCTGAACCTATCTTAAATTCAGAAGAATCAGACACAGCGTCTTCTACTTTCAGTCCGAAATTCCAAACACTATCTTCTCTTAAATAGAGAGCAGTTCCATCTTTTAAGGTAATATCTACCCATTCGAGGTATCTCCTGTTGTCATTATTCAGTTCTTTCTTAAATGATTTTGAAAGACTTCTCATTAAATTACCTCTCTATAATATTAAAAGAGACACTTTCGTATCTCTTCTGATTTACTGTCCATATTTTTACCGGTGCTTTTTTATCTCCGGTGTAAAAAGTTCTTGTTTCTACTTTGCAATCTTCTGCATCCCAATATGCGACTTGCACATACTCCGGTGCGAAAGCCTTTAAAATTTTGCTTGTTTCTTCCGGCGTGGTTCCGCTCCAGGAAAGGTCAAGAGTTCTTTTCTCACCGACTTTATTCTTGTGCATAATCGTATCATCTGTACGCCCAGCATCCGAAGCTGAGATGTCCTGTTTTCCCCACGACAAAGAGGACGGGGATTTTATTTTCACCCCGTCCACAACAAGCATATTCGTATTGTTCGGCATATTCTACCTCCTAGTAAGCAGGACTCGGATTAAACCGACTATTTCTGCTTGCCTGTCCTTTTTCAACAGCCCTTGCCAAGACTTCGTTATCCTCTGTCTTGAGAACTGCATTAATGATGTATGGAATCGTGCCGTTACTGTCTGTTCCGTTACTCTGAGTAGCCATATAGACTTCCATCATTCCTTCAATGACAGCCTGTTTAATTCCATCTGTAATCTGCTGATTATTCGCCACAACGTGTTTATTCCCCATGCGACCAATATATTCAGAGCCGAATCCGTTTTCATTCGCAATGTATACTTCCCCGTTTACTGGCATACCGCCATTCTTATAACCCTTGTATCCTCTTGCTGTCCATCCTTTATACAGACTTCCGTAACGAGATACTGTATATCTGATAGATGCAATCATATTGGATAGTGGGTCATAAATATCTTTGTTATATGGTGACATTGCATAACTACGAAATGTAGGGTCAATTACCTGCATAAGTCCTTTTGAAGGAATACCATTCTTAGCGTTGCTATCCCACAAGTTGATGGCTCTAGCGTTTCCACCTGACTCATGTTTCATCTGAGTAAGTAATGCGTTCAAGTTGGATTCTGTGTATTGGTTTGTCAGTAACAACGCTGTCTTAGCAAGATTTCTCCACTGTTCTACACCTGATGTATTGTATCCACCCCCACCGCTTGAAGTTGTGAATCCGCTCACAAGGTTTTTAACCTTGCTCAGAGCCATATCCTTAACAGCACTGATAGACTGTTTAGCAATAGACAATCCCGGCTCTACAGCATCACGGAAAGATGTGAACTTATCAAGTCCGTACTGTAACAGTTTTGACGGATGCGCAATGTAATCAATGATATTGAATACTCCCGCACCTTTCTTGAAGTGTGGCATACCATTCATATTCATGAGTTCTTTTGTCTGTCCGGCTGGCATTACCTTTGTACCTTTAGGCATTGGCAATACTACATTTCTTCCTTTAGGGATAAACGCTTTACCGTTAGGGAATTGAACAAGCTCCCTGTATGTTCCGCCCGCTTGGTCATTAACCATACCGAACGTATCACTGAGAACTCCATTCGCCCCTGTACCAGTAGCGTATTTAGGAATAAGGTCTTTACGTCCACCGAGCTTTTTGTAAATCCAGTTCACAGCATTGCCAACACTGTTGATAGCCGATTTAACAGGTGAAGTAATCCAAGAAGCAACATTTTGGAAGTATCTTCCTATGCCACTGAAAGCACTTGTAACTCCGTTGTATGCAGTTTTAAATGTGCTGCTAAACCATGTGGAAATATACTGCATATTTGACTGGATATCGTTTCTTCTTGAACCGAACCATGAACCAATGCTACTGAATGCAGAGTTTACATATCCCCTTGCGCTCTGATACTTTGTGTTGAACCAACCATTGATAGAATCCATGTTGGACTGGATTTCACCTTTACGGCTTCCAAACCATGTGCCAACATTGCTAAATGCAGAGTTTACATACCCTCTCGCCGATTGATATTTCGTGTTCATCCATGTATCAATACTATTCATTCCTGTCTGAATTTCGGATCTTCTTGTACCGAACCATGAGCCGACATCCTTGAAGGCATTGTTTACATTGGTACGAGCTGTTGTAAACTTCGTATTCATCCAAGCGTCAATATCTTTAACACCAGTCTTGATATCATTCTTTCTGTTTCCAAACCACGTTCCTACATCATTGAAAGCTTTATTGACGTTTGTTCTACCATTTTGGAATCTAGTGCCAAGCCAATCACCGACATCTTTCATTCCAGTCTGAACATCTTTCTTTCGTTTACCGAACCATGTTCCAAGGTCTGAAAATTTGCTTTCTACTTTTTCACGAGCCTTGCCGAACTTGTCACCGAACCAGTCTTTCACATCATTGAATTTCTCAACAATCTTATCCTTTAAATCTCCGAAAAAATCAAGAATAGGCTGTAATTTATCAGTAACACCATTAAGCAATCCCTCCATGATGTAACCGCCCTGTTCAGCCATTACTGTAGAAGGTGAATGGATACCGAACAGATTACAAAATGAAGTAATGAATGGATCGAAAATAACTTCTTTGATAAGTTTGAACGGATCTTTCCATCGTCCATCTTGTATACCTTTGATTATGCCATCAACAATGTCCCTACCAATTCCAGCAAGTCCTAATCCTGACAGTGGAAAAACGAATTTAGGAAGTCTCACTTCGAGCTCTTCATCACTCATGTTAGTTGTTTTTTTGAGAAATTCTTTTACCACTCCACGTAGAAACTGAGTCGGAAAGTCAATAATCGCTTTGCTGAGTGAAAGAGCGAATCCGGTCAAATCCCAAGTTAATTTCTTCCAGTTAATTCCGCATATAAAGTCAACAAGTTTTTGTCCGATTTTTTCAAATGTCTTATCTCCATCTAGTGTATCTATCGCGCTCTTTAACGATTCGAGAATTCCTGTTGCAAAATTACTTAAAGTTTCACCAGTTAATTCAGCATCCCAAGTTTCAAAGAACCCAGTAATACTGCTTGCCAATGAAGCACCAAAATCTTTCCAGTCAAAATTAGCTGCAAACGAATTGAGTGCGTGTAGCGCAGTATTAATTGATCCAGCAATCGTCTTTCCTAAATCATAGAACAATTCAGGAGAAATCAATCCATTAAGGAATGTTGCAAGACTTTTACCAAAATTATCAGCAGCGTGATATACGCTATCCCAATTAATTGATTCCATTGCAGATTTAAGTTTGTTTCCAACAATTTCACCAATTTCAGTAAAATCAGCATTAGCAAATGCCTGTTTAAACTTGTCTGCAAGCTGATTCATTGAGTTAGAAACTTCAATCGTTTCAAACATATCTGAAGGAGAAGGCCCACTAGAGCCACCACTTCCGCTTCCACTTGAGCCACTTCCAGAACCAGTATCATTTCCATTAAGGATATTTAATTCATCGAAACCAAGAATTGTTTTCTGCATTTTCTTAGCAGAATCATTTGCTTTATCAGTTTTCTTTCCTGTGTCTGCGATAGATGCTCCATAGTCTTTCCAAGCCTTTTTAGCTTGCACAACGTATCCTTTTCCAGTAAGAGCCGCTAAAAAGTGTCCGACAGCGTTCAAGGCACTAGATACCATATCAATAAATGATGATATGTACGGAGCAACGACATTTACGATTGGAGCAAACGCAACCGCCCAAGCATTTTTTAAATACAGTAAGGAAGATACCATTGAAGAAATGCTATTGTTATATGAGCTGCTGTACTGTACAAGGTTGTCCGATCCCTCCTTAATCGCTTGCTTAATCTGACTAATCAAACCGAAAATGGTAGAAAACATAATTGAAGAGCCTATCATTCTTCCGAATGGCATTCCATTATTCTTCTTTTTGCTTTCAAACCCCATCAATTCTTTTAATGTTTTGAAAGGATGGACTGCTTTATTAGCAATATCCCTTGCGTTTTGTATTGTTTTTCCTACATTTTTAAAGCCTTTTGAAATATTGTTAATCTTAGAGCCGAAACTGCCGAGTCCTTTTAGCATACGTTTGAATTTACCGCCTTGTGCAGTAGCTCTCCTAAGAGCTTCTGCTGACTGGTCGATTTCTTCTGAATTCACTTCTGCTTTTACAGATTCTTTCATTTCTTTCTTATATCGCCTGGAATATTCCTCAAGCAACATAATCTTGCGAAGCGTATTGTCAAATTCAGGGTCTCCTTCCGACAATCCTTGAGAAGACAGCTCAGAAAGCGTTTTCTTTAATTCCCTGATTCTTGCTTCATACGTGACAACTCCTTTGTTGCCAAACTGCGTATTAAGGTTGTTTAATTTAGTAGCAGCTTCATTCGCACTAGCTCCGGATTGCTCAAGTCCTTTTGCCAGTTCGGATGCGCCATCACCAAATGTCATATTGTAGAGATCGGATACATTCCCAACATCTATAGGTTCATTTGAAACTTTACGCTTTCTCGGACCATTGTTGAAATGAGATAAATCCGTTCTTGCAGAATCCAATTCACTCTCAAGCTCAGCCAATTCTCGGATAGCATCGCCGAAATCTATTTCATTTTCAGCCTTTCTTGCAACCTGATATAACTCTTCAAACTTATCATTGAGATCGTCAATGTATTTGATTAATTCTTCCTCTGTATCAAAAGACGGTGCTGGAATTTCGCCAGCAGCTTCCTTTGCTTTTCGCACATATTCATCGATTGCTTTTGTCGATCTATTAGATTTCTGCGAATCAACTCCACCGGATAAAAACGAATTAGCATTTAAGCGTCCTAATGCTTCTGTAGCATCATCAATAGCATTCTCATACTGATTTATCTGCATGATTTTTGAATACCAGTCTTTACCGCCTAATTCATCTGTACCCTCAAGCTCAATCATATTGTTGATAGCCTGTTGCACTCTCGCATAAAGCCTTTCGTTTGCACTAATACTAGCTTGAAGCTGTTGGATATTCATTTTGGAAAAGTCAGTGTCAAGCCTAGAGTCTTTAAATTTCCTGTTAATATCCTTAAATGGTTGAACCGGATATTTTAAATCAGAACGTGTTTTCTTCTGCGCTTCCGTGCGATTACCTCTCGTAATATTTCCAACAAGAGCTTCTGCACGCTCAAGACCTGATATATCCATTCCGGCACCAAGCATCTGAGAGAAAGACTTGCCTGACTCTTCTGCATTTTTTAATGCATCTCCGAATTCAGTGACTCCGGTTTTCGCATCATTTACACCAACTCTGATATCGTCAACTCCGTCAATGATGGTGTCCCAAATGTCATCTTCCATCCATTCAGGAGTATAGAAAGAATTTGCAGTCTCGTAGAATTTTTTCAGCGCACTATCCAACTGGTAAAATTCATCTTCGACACTGTATGCTTCTTTCAAAATAGCTGGAAACTGCTCTCTCATTTCCTGATAGTAGGAGTCAAGCTCGATTCCGTCTTTCGTTGAAAACTTCTGTTTCATAACAGGAGTTCTGTTTTTATAATCATCTCCTAAAGATCTAGCTGTCTCAGGAGTAATCTTGATTTTCCCACTCTTTTTAATCCAGTTATATAATTCCTGATAATCACTGGAAGTAGACTTGGAAATTCTACCGTTCCGCTTAACGACATTTCCAAGTGCTTCCATATCATCAGCAAGGTTTTTATAAGCTTTCCCTGAATTATTAGACACGCCGGATGCAATCTTATTTGTCAGGCTTTTGATTTCGCCAGTGACATTCTTTCCAGCAAGACCGAGATTGTAGTTTTTAATCAGGTCATCCGCAAGTTTCTTTCCTAAGTCCTTCGCGGATTTCTCCATTGCTTTCCCAGAGAACAGCTTGTCTACATTGAGTCCTTTCAGAGACACAGCACCTTGAGCAACGAGCATACAACGTTCGAGTGCTTCTGTGACACTATCTATTTTCTTTTCAAGATTCCCCATTGAACGATTCGCTTTTTGCGCTTCTGCTTCAATGATTATTTCCAACTTATCAATTTCGGCCACTGTTCTCACCTCTGTTCTCTGCTATTTGCAACTTCCGCCCATGCTGCAAAACTAGCTGCTGCAATCTGCGTATTTTCATGAACGATTTCCTCTATTTCTTCATCTGTTAATTCATGCTCATTGAAATCTCCAACAATCATATGAGCTTCAGGATATTTAGCGTCTTTCGATACAGCACACGAAATTACTTGAAGAACATACAAACCATTCATCCAAGCCGAAATGTCTTGCATGATGGCTTTTTCTCTCTCTTTATCCTCTTGAATCTTTTTGTAAACGTTCATTTCTTTCGGAGTCATCTTCCAAAACTCAGAGCAACTAATTCCGCATTGCGCAGCCATAGGCAACCAATATTCATATATGAACTGCGTATAGCTGGTTGGAATGATTACTCTTCCACGGCTGCTTCTTCCACTTCTTTCTTGGACTTCGTAGCTTTCTCCGGAGTCTCCTGCTCGTCCTGAGTCATTCCGAGCATCTTCTGGAAAAAATCTGATTCTGCAACGGCATCAGCAAATGCGTTTGTGATATCAATGATGTTTCCACCGCCAAGAACGTGCTGAGTGATTAAATGCTCAGCCTCGTCTCTATCGCAACCAACTACCGCACAAACAAATCCCATAGCGATAAGTGTCATCTGCTTTTTTCTGAAAGCATCGAGAATTGAGAAGCCCTGTTCTTCCATCTTTGTGTACTCAGCAAATGCCATTTCCTTTACGTTGTAGTTTTTTCCATTAATTTTTACTTTGACCATTGTTCTTCCTCCATTTTTTTCAATCAAAAAAGAGCCGCCTTAAAGCGACTCTAATAGTTCTTTAAATAAATATTTCATTATCAATATTCTTGATGATGTCGTTTTCTACATCAAACCAAGGACTATGCTGCGGGAAATCCTGTAGAAGCATCAGAATTTTTAATCGCTGAATCACGAACGATTGTCAGTGTCATCTCACGAGCACCGTTTACTTCACCGCCATTGACTTTAACAGACATCTGTCCACTCCAAGAGAATTTACCGTCTGCTCCGTCAGCACCGAAATCAAGTTCAAAAATCTGCTGTTTTCCGCAAACCGCAAGAACTGCCTCGTAAGACTCTTTTGTATAGTTTGCTGTGAACTGCATGTCATCTGCTGAACGCACACCTGGTACAGAAGCTTCATCTGTATCTTCAAGGTCTGTTACAGTGATTTTCTCCGGATCACCGCCAAGATCAGGATAACTCTTGATCGCACAAACCCTTTTAACCGCCGCCCCAGTTGCTCCTACTTTGAGAACTGTGTTAATTGTACTTAATGCTTTTACATTAGCCATTTCTATCTTCCTTTCTACCGCTAAATAATGCGGTTAGCGAATACCATCTAATCGGTATCCGGTATGAAATTAAAATTTTGCTATATCATCTATTGATGCAACAAGGCGTTTAAACCTTGCCACCATTCGGTAAATATTTGTGTCTGACGCATTGTCAATAGGCTTCGGACCATACGCTCGAGCGTATCCCATCTTCCGCATAGCATCACAACACTGATTTATGATATTCTTCGCTTCTGTGATATTCTTGTTTGAATAGCACTGAATCTCAATTACGGACTCGACAGCATTCTCACTGTTTTCCAAGTCCATGCAAGCATCTTGATTGTCAATCTGAACAACCGATACTGCTGGAAATGACGGAGGGCTTTTACTGGAATAGTTTGATACATTCTTGCAAGTATCTTTCACATAAGATTTTATGTTACTCAGCACTCTGTTTGACACATCAATCACTTCCAAACACCTCCTTCGCAATATGGCTTATAACGCTCATATCTCTTAAATACTGCGCTGTCTCATACATGAATGGTCTTGATGGCATTCCTTTTGTCCAATGGCGTTTACCATCTTTGAAATAAACCCATCCAGCTTCACCGTGGTCATTTATATCGTATTTCCAACCAGCTATAGAAGTGTCAGGGTGCGGAGAATCCTCTCCGACAATGCCCGTTCCAAACTCAACGTAACAAGCATACGGGCAATCCGTATAAACACTAAATGAAGCTCCATCATAAATGATATCTCCCGGCATGATTCCAAGGCTTTCCATTAACTCCCCAGTATAGATAGCATCTTTCTCACCTATCTTTAGTTGAGCGACAGCAACGCCTTCTTCCGCAAGCCTATATGCAAATTCCTCACATTTTTCTTGCAGTGAGTTTTTGTACTTTCGTATCTCTGCTTTCAATTTCTTGAAACCACTCAATGATAAATCGGTTTTATACTCAGGCATTTTTCGCCCTCGCTTTCAAAGCAACAACGATTCCATTTAAGCCATCTGCAATACCAGCAACAGTATAGTCTGCGGATTCTTCATCTACAGTACCGTCTGCCTTCATTACTGGTTCGCTCACCCATATTAAGGATTCTTCTTTAATAGGAAGTTTCTCTACTGTTGCAAGCGTCCTAGTATAGCTTAAATTCGTTCCAAACATATCAGCATAAGCATTACCTCTACTTGCTGATAAAGTCGCTAGAAACGCAACAGGAGAAGCGTAACCGCCAATGTAGTCCCCTGTTTCATCTCCATTTTCATCGACAATTGGAACTCTGCCACTATAATTGGAATACCATAATTTTTTAGAATTTTTTTTCAAGTTTCTCAATGTGCTATCCCTCCACCATCATTGCACATATGTCCCTGCGACCATTTTGCTGACATCGGCAATATGGTCACGCACAATCTTCTTTCTACTTAACCCAGTAGACGGGAGATTACGGATCACCATTCCTTTCTTAAATTAGTGCGCATATAGCAACAACTCCTTCAAGATACGTATTTCTGGAAAACCACGTTCGAGTTCCAGTATTATCATTGTGGGAAGATTCTCCCTCAACTCCAATTTGATTGTAGTCGTATAGAGCCAAACCGCGGATATTGGAATAGAAACGTTCCATATCTCCGGCAACAAACTCTTCTGTATACGACTTCGGGTAATTCCGTATCACGCATACCTCTTTATATGCGTTCTTTACTTTTATTTTCAGAATGGATAAATCAGATTCTTCCGATATACCCAATTCAGTTTTTAAATCCTCATATATCTCTTCAATCAACTTATCCATCTTCAAACACCTATTTCTTTGTCTGTCTCACTGTCTTTGGCTTAGACTCTGTAGCCTGTGCCTTTTTAACAGTTTCTTCAACGCGTTTCCAACCGCAAGAGATAAATGCGGAAGCCTGAATCTCAGACTCCACACTCATTCTCACGCCATCTTTCTCGAACGTAAACATTTCGATCACTCCTTAGCCTTCTGGGTTCTGGCAAACACCGATGGCATCTTTCTTCTGATTCAGGACGAAAGCATCGTAGCGTACACGACCTTCTACAAGATGTCCGGAGATACCAGGCGCATCCTCATGAATCTTATACTCAGCAAGTTTGATTGGTGCTGGCATAACCACTGGGTTAGTGATTACAAAGTTTGTGTTCTTAGGGAAGTAAGAAGCCGGTGCCTTAATGATGTTAACCCCGTCAACCTCACCTACAAGTCCTGTGATAGAAAGCTGTGTAGCCATATCCCCTTTCTTTGTAAATGCCTCGTCAAGTTTCAGCATATTGTAGTAACCCGGAGTTACGATGCAAACTCTTCCACCTGTAGGAACTTTTGCATTGTCAAGAATCTCCTGTACAGCAAGGAATTTCTCATAAGCATTTGCTTTTGTTACAGCAACGTCTTTTACAACGTGTGATACGTCTGCTCCGGCAACCAGTTTAGCGATACGGTATGTATCAATCTCAGGGATAATAACCTCGTCAATCTGACGTCTCAGCGCAGCTGCCGCAGCCATTGTTCCCATTGTGTCATCTTCACTCTTCTTGTCGATTGTAAATGTGAAGGCTCTGTCTTTGGAAAGAACCATCTCCTGAACTTCATTCTCAAGCTCTGCCGGTGTTCCATATCTGTTAGCACCTTCTGTTTTGTAATCCCCCATTGTAGCAGTCGGTACAGAAAATACCTTTACTGTGGAAACTCCAACCCAGTCGAATGCGTAGTTTACAAGTGCAGATGTGAGTGCACCAACTTTAAATCTTTCATCCACGATCCGTGAATACTTCTCAGCGTAATTAACAGCCATTTCAATTCTCCTTTTTCTAACTTTTTGAAATCAGCGAACACATCTTTATGTGCCCGGTATATACTAGGAAGATTAACCGTCGAATCCTTTCAGGAATAAATCAGTCTCTTCATCTTCGCCCTGTCCGGCATTTACTGGCGGTCTACTCTTGAGCCATTCTGTCTCAGCCTCTTTGATAGAAGCATCTTTGAATTTACTCATGTTCTCAGTGACTTTAACCATATCACCGTCAAGCTCTGCCTGTGCAGTATCCTTAGCCATGTCTCCTGACATTCCAAGCGCAAGATAGCGATTTGTAGCATTTGTCATTTTGATTGTGTTTTCCAATCCCTGGACATATTTTTTATGCTCTTCTTCTGCCTCGCGTTTTGCCTCTTCTTCCTGCTCTTCTGCTGTCTGTTTAGCTTTTAACTGCTTTCTGTAGTTGGCGGCTTCTGAGGATGCCTTATTGTAGTCATTCTGCAACTTTGCACTGTTGGCTCTTTCCTGTGCTAACTGCGCCATCAGTTCTTCTACAGTAGGCTCTTTCTCTTCCGATGCGTTATCCGGATCCTGATTCTGCTGTCCCTGTCCTTCAAGGTTTTTGTTTTCTTCCATAATTATCATGTTCCTTTCTTTCGCGTTTAGAGTTCTCTCTCATAGTTACGTTTCGCGATTATAGACTTCTCTGTCTTTCGCGTTTGATAAGGCACTTCTCTGTGCCGTGTATGAAAAACAGCCACATTTTTTATGGCTGTAATTTCTAAAAATAAATTACTGTGCAACGGCAATTCACAATCTGATTTGCAGATGCACCTAAGGATGTGTCCTTTGGGAATAACAGCCATGAATCACCAACGTGGAAAGCCTGTCCAATCGGAATATACTTTCCATTTATCTCGATGTGGTCTTTTCTAGTGACCTCATCAATGATTGATTCCCACCGCTTCATTGTCTTGCCAACATTCACAGCTTCTATATATCTAGCGTGGTTTATTGCCGTATTTACTTCGTTTTCAGCCATGAACCTTGCTCTATCCAGTGAATAGTAATAAGGATCATTCTTATGCTTTTTCGTGCTGTCTATAACATCGTAAGAAAAGCTCTTAACGTATGTCTCTAAGTGTCTATCCACGCTTGCATACTTCCTAAGCGTTTCCAAATAGGAATCTTCAATCTGTTTTCTGATAAGCTCATAATCAATCTTATTTGCTTGAGCCATCGTGAACAGAAGCGTCATTGTGACAATGAAATTCTCTTCCAGTTCTTCTGCCATTTGAATCCTTTTAGATTTTTCTTCTTCCGGAAGATTCATTTCTCCGAAATACTTTTTGAATGGCATACTGCGCTCATTTTTCACAAGCGCATTTAATTCATCAAAACTAAGATTCGTGAACATCATTATCACCTGTCTTCATTCCATCAAGAATCGGAGAGTTTTCTGTCTGATCTGACAAATCAGGCATAACTTTCTTCCCTCCTGTCTGTGGTTCACTTTTATGAATCAACGATTTTTGATATTCTTCAATCGTTTTCTTACTGTCAGCCCATGCCTGAGCTACATCCGGGAACAAATCAACCTGTTCCATAGCCACACGACCATTTACACCCGCTTTAATCATTGCCACCATTGAATTCACTTTTGTAGCAAGGTCGTATGTCTTGTTACGAATAAATTTCGGTTTGATATCTGAAAATTCCAGTGAACGAAGTGGACTATCGAATGGAATATCATTCGTACTCTTAATGGCGATCATCTCAAGTTCAACGATTTCGGCTTTACCTCGCCTGAGAATCTGTTCTTCCTTGCAAGCACTGTTTTCCGCAGCACTCCAGCCGGAAGACATATTCATTGCAGAACCAGTAGAGCCGCCACCCGGGTCTGTCTGAATCGGAACATAAGCTTTCTGCAAAATAGTGTTTCGCTTGCTTACAATATTCTCTTGCACTCCCTGATAATCAAATGTACTGGAAATAGCCTTTAGTGTTGGAGTTCCACCGTTTCCGGTATTCCTAGCAAGAATCCACTGCCCTCCAACTGGAGCTTGTACCTTTCCATCTTCTCCAGGAGGTAATTCGAATCCAACTCCGAAATACACTTCCTGAGTTGTCTGTGCAACGCTGTTTGCAAAATCTGATACTTCCACGTTCAGTGCGTTCATATCTGAAATCTGACGCTCAAAGCATCCTGTTCTGTCTGTAGAGCGATTAAATTCTACGATCGGAATTTTCTTGAATGGATTCTTCTCACCATTCCTTTTCATAAATAACCATTCATTCTTTTTAACAGTGCCGTTTTCAATCGTCGGCATATTCTTAATTTCGTAGCGAGTATCAGGAGTGAATACCGTGTAGTACACATCCCCGTTCTCTGTTCTACGGAATGTTACTCCTGCCAACTTCTCTTGAAGTGCTGAATTTCTGTAAATGCAGAATGTAAACAGCGGATTAAGTGTCACAAGGTCAAACGGAGCAAGTCCGTTATAATTCTTTTTGATATCGACAAACTGATAACCGATACCGTTGATTTCAACGTATCGTCCAAGCTCTTGGTCTTTTGAAAAGGCATATTCTGAATCATTCAGCTCATTCAACATTGAAATTCCATCGTCTTGAATCTCGTTCTGAGAATCTGTAGAACTTCTCAAGTCTTTATTCCCACGCTGGACGTATGTAATCGGTTGCCCCCATACATATCCAAGCTTAAACTCTGTAATCTGATTTGCGATATTGTCAGAAACCTTAATGTTTACTTCCTTGCGAATAATCTTTTCTCTGACAAGTGGCTGAATGCCTTTCTCGTATCTCATGAGAAGCGTCATTTCATTGGCGTTCTTCATGTGAATCACCATAGCTTTTTCAAGCACCTCGAAAATATTGTCTCTTGTGATTTTATCTACGTCTGAATAAATCCGGCGTCTGCCAGTTAATTCAGGATATACATATGCTTTATTGTCCTCGGACACCGAATTCACCTACCTTTAAATCTGCAAAGAAAAAAGCCCTGCGCAACGTGTACGCAAGACCTAATCCCTGAAAAAATGAACGAATTACAATTTCTTCGATTATAATTATACCCCTGTATTTTATGAATTTTATGCAAATTTAGTCTGAAACGTATTTTTTTATTCTTCTTGACACCAATGACTGGTCAATACGCAGCTTCAATGCAATCTCCTGTTGAGACATTCCATCTTTCGTGAACTCAAGAATTGCTTTATCCTCAATGTCCTTGCAATTTGCGATCACTTTATCAATTTCCATTTCCAGTTTATGCAAATACTCCATGTCAGTCTTAATCTGCTCTTCCATGATGCGACAATTCTCTTCCCATTCTTTCATTTTTACCTGTTCATGTTCTGAGCAACCACCAATGGTGAATCCTCTCGGCTCATATGGAAACTGCGGATTCGAGCCATATACCTTGCCGGAATAACAAGAAGGTCTTTTCTCAACATACTTCTGTAGCTTTCTCCTGTCCTTGTCAAGAAGGATTCCAAGTAATCTGTAGTTTGCAATATCTCTTCTAGTGATTTTCATGTTGCCCTCCTTAAACTGGACTTTGAATGATTGATGCTGGTCCGTCAATATCTCCATAAATTTTCATTGCTAACTGAGTGATCCCATCTCCGGCATCGTCATGTTCGTTATCACCAATCTGTACAGTCATATTCAATTCATCCATTGCATCACTGTATTCTTGGTCTTGGTGTTCCGGATCCAAGAATATGAAATGTTTCTTTACATCACCGGAATACGCAACCATCTTAGTCATTTTCTCCATGTTCCCCGGAGCTTTTTTATAAGAGCAGCTGCAATGGTAATTATGCTTTTCTAGTTCTGTACTTACCCTGTCTGAATACATATCTCCACCATTGTTCGCTTCGAACTGTATTTCTGTAAGCTTTTCTCCTATGATTTTTCCAGTAACAAGAGGAATCGTAACTTCTTTCTTGCCTTTATTGAAAATCCATGAAGGAATGTACACATCTCCATTTGGATATTCATAACCGATAGGCATTGAGAGGCTGTCTCCACCACCCCATGCGACATCACAAGCTCCAATAACTCTGTGATCTCCTTCCGGCAGTACGCCATTGTAGTATCTTAATTCGTCTGCCGGGAAAAGCAATCCTTCTCTGACAAAAGGAGTCTGCATAAACTTAGCCATCCACTCATTTTTGTCGAGTCTGTCACGCATATTATGATAGTATTTCGTTGAAAATCCTTTTACCGGATAATTAAAGTTGGATTCTCCTTTTTCATTAAGTGCTGGAAGTTTCCTAAATTTGTATCTAGGATTATTCTTATATTGCTTTTCGATTCTTCCAAGAGGATCAGCTACATTCCATCGCGTACCAACCATCAGCTCTTTTGAACCATCGTTTTTACGGTCAACAAGGATATTTAGATAATCTTGATACCTTCCTTCCAAACGCTTCAAACTTAGAGATTCTTTACGATCACGCACCAAGTCATCCACGTAAAGATATCCATCTTCACTAATATCTACAGCACCAGTCCATGTACCATCAATACCACGGCAAGTTGTAGTTGCAAAACTTTCAACTGCATCGTAATACAGTTCATTTTTTTCTGATGATTTACTTACGAGCTGAACATCCGGGAAAATTTCATGGAATGTATACTCTTCATTTTCTGTTAGCTTAATCAAGTCATTATGGAATCTATCTGCAAGAATACCACTGTGACCACTCATGGCATTATGGCTTGATGGACGCTTACCGATTATCCATGCATAGAAGAAAATACAAATCGTACTCTTACCTACACGGGGCGGCATAGACAATCCATAGAAGTCATATTTGCCATCTTCCAAGTCCTGCAAGTCTTGAGCAACAATGCTAAGCGGATTCATTCTAGGTTCGTAGAATTTCTTTTTGTACGGCCTGTTCTTCTCCATATACAGCAAGAAACTCTCAAATCGGTTTGGAGCTTCCCATAAAAGAACATCCCAGTATAAGCTATTCAATGCATCTGACTTCTCAAGAAGTGGAATAACCTGTTTTATATAGCTAGTGATTTTCAGACAGTAAGAAAGCTCTGCATTATCCTCTTTGTATACAGCTCTTGCCATATCGAAAAGGTCACGTAGAGTTTCGCAGCACACAGGCTTTTTCTTTATTGCGTTTATAATTCTTTTATTTCTACCTGATATCACTTAATCAATTTCCTCCAAAATAAAAAGAGCCAATATCTGCAATTTCTCACAAATATCGGCTCTGGCTCTTAGGCTCTGGCACTAATTATTTTTAATTTCAACAATTCCATTCAGATCAATGATTTTAATTTCAGCTCCCCAATAAGACTTCACATATGATTGCATTCCTGAAATAATATTTCTTAGTTTTTCATTTTCAATCAATAAAGAACTCATATCATCTTCAAGGTTGGCAATTTTTCTTTTAAGTTTCTTCTTTCCCATAAATCTTCACATCCTTGTTCGCTGAACAATCTGTTCATACATTCTTCTACATCTGTCCGCATTTTTACAACGAATATCTGTAAGACATGATTTTCCCCCAAATGTGCTAACATCCATCTTTTCAATATTGGCTTCAAAATCTCCGCACCTATCGCAATACTCTTCTAAATACAGACTAAAAGTTTTATACGTACTCATCGTTTTATCTTCCCATCCTTAATCACCGGATAATACGCTTTTTTACAGTGTTTACACCAAATAGGCGCATTCTCAATATTGGAATTCACTTCCACTCTCTGACCAGTCTTGTGACCATGTGGACAGTAATACCAATTTTCTTTTATCTGTTCCATTACTCTAACCACTCATTATCCAAATAATAAAATCCACATACAACAGCTCCAATCAATCCAATCCAGAAAATCCAAAATAAAACTTGCCAAAACACTTCTTTTGATTCTAAATGCTCAACGGTTTTATCTATAGTTCTATCCTGATAAAAATGTGTATTATCTGATATTGTTTTGTCTTTTAATTCTGTAAAAATTGTTCCTTTGAATCTTGTTCCAGTACCATAATACTTGTATCTCACGCGACTCGATTCTTTAATTGTATCAATATAGTCTGCATCTGGAAGTTTTATTTTACCACTATCAAATACTACACAGCAGAACGATACTTCTTTACATTGTTTGCTCTCACTACCAGCGTAATCCCACGACCAATAAACTTCTGTATGAATCTTTGTGTGACCTTTTCCATCGGTGGTTGTATATGTTCTAGTATGTCTGTTATAATGCTCTTTTTCCTTCTCAACATACATATATTCTCCACCGATTTCCGGGAAAGTTACTGTATCAACAGCTTCTAAATCACCATATACAAAGGCATTCCCAACGTTTGTGTCCATTCCATATCGGAAAAGTTCTTCATCCTCAATCTTAACAGCCTTATTGTATCTTTCATTATTATCCATAATACTGTTTTGAATCTTGCCTGATATAAGAAATCCAATCAAAAGCATTACAGCCACGATAGATACACTTGCTAAGACTTCACGCTTTGTAATCTCCATTTATTTATCTCCGAACAAATCTTGTGGTGCATCTTCTGATACATCGTATTCAAGGTAAGAATATGACTGTTTCTCATATCCAGTCATATTCAAGAAAATACTTGTCGGAAATTTACGTACGTAACGATTGTACTGCTTCACCTGTTTGTTGAAGTTACTTCGATATTCAGCAATCATATTTTCTGTGATCGACAGCTCGTTCATTAGCTGCTTGTAATTTTCATTCGACTTCAACTCTGGATATGCTTCACTTACTGCCGTAATAGCTGTAGTGACATTCTCAATATTCCCATTCTGCCCTCTTCCATCGACAACGGCTTTCAATGTTTCTGCCTCATGTGAATCATACTGTTTCACGCAATCCGCAAGATTGTATACAAGGTCAACTCTTCGTTTTTCCTGCACCTTGATATCCGACTGTGCTGTCTTTACTTGCTCTTCCATCGCAATAGCCTTATTCTGTGAGCTGTATACTCCAAATACACACATCAGAGCTACAGCAACAACGCCACCAAATGCAATCAAGGCTACTTTCCAATTACTTTTCATCTGTTTACTCCTCTGTATGACAAGTGTTTGTCAATTTCTTGTACACATCTTCATACAACTCCTGTTTGTCACCATTGTATGTGTACTCTGCATAGATACCATCACCGCTGATATCGGTTGAAGCAAGGCACTTATAATTCTGCAATGTCTTACATGACCAAACGATAAATACATTGCTTAAATCAATCTCAACCTCCGGTTTATGCTCATGGTACCATTCAACAAGTTTCTTTTTACATGCACTCTGAAAGTGATTCATTCCTGTGATAATCATAATTAATCCTCCTTGGTTACATCTTGCTGTACAATCCGATTTGTTTCATTTTCTTCAAAAATAATTTCATTTCATATCCAGTAAGTCCTACACATGTATTTCCAACGCCGTATTCATCTTTCATGTCTTTATCATATGATTGCAAGATATGTCTTCCGGATCTTTTATGCCCAATAGAAACAACCTGCGTATAATTGAATTTACCGTCTTTTCTTTCATAATCAACACCATATTTGTTTTCGTTTACTTTCACAAATCCGATATCGGCTAATTTTTCATCTACTGTTTTTTTAATCTTCATATTCTTACTCCAACCATAAATCAACAATTTTGTATGATGCAGATGTGCAACAATAACGCCTTATATCGTCAATACTTTCATTTGCATCATCACGTGTCTTGCATAAATAACACGGCAAGCCACTCTTATTATTTACAACCGCATATCGAAATTGATCGTTCATAGCCTTTGCATCTTCAACGGTCAATAAATCTGACTTGCGTTTATTTCTAATCTTCGTAAATAATTTCCAGTCCATAAGCAACCGCAGCATCATGTTCAATCTTACATCCTCTTGCATTCTCCCAACCTTTGCAGAAGTATGCTGCATGACACAAAGACATATTTTCTAAGGACTTAGCAAGGAAACAAAGTGGAATCTGGACTACTCCACGTTCTTTCATAGCATCAGCACTATACCATTCATCTGTAAAGAGAGTATTTACAATCTCATATCCTTTTTCTTCAAGAACCTTGATTGCTTTCTCTCTTGTTGCTACGATTTCTTCATCTGATTTTCCAGCCATCGGCTGACTTAACATTGCTTTCATAATTTTGTTCATTTCTCAAATCGACAACTAAAGGTGTTGTATAACAACATCTCCACATTTCATCAAACGTCATATCTGCGGATTCTTTATCCTCGCACAAACATATAGGCTTTCCTGTTCTTACATTTACTACTGCATACGGATATTCGTCGCTCATTTTCCTTGCTTCTTCAAGTGTCATTCTTGAATCTATGCATGGTTTCATTCTGCAAACACCCAATCTTCCGCAAGCATATCTGCCTGTGTCGGTACATACTGCTCGCATTTTGTGTAATAAGAATCATTTTTAGGTTCACATGCTTTTATGATAGAGTATTCTTTGTTATCAAATCTGTCTTCTCTTTTGCCATCAAGACAGGCTCCGAAAGTGGCTTGTGCAAGTTGTAAGAATGTGTCTGACTCAAATGTTAATCGTCTTACACGTTTTTTGTTCTTCACCTGCTTCATAGCTTCGTGAAATGAAAATGTATTCATGCCACCAAGTGCCGGACAGTTCGTGTCATCCGCAAAAATCCATTCATCGGAACAAATATTTGTAAATGTGTAATCCACACACTCGGTGCTACGGACATCAATGTCATTACCATCTTTTGTATGTATCAGAATTGACTGTGCCGGAATACACCAGAACCAATATCCAGCCCATGATGGAAGTTTCACCTTTGCTCCATGTTTCATTGCTTCAAATGCTTCTTTAAATGTCATTGTTCATTTCTCCTTTCAATTAAAAAAACTGACATAGCCGGACTTGAACCGGCAACCCTCCGGTTAACGGCCGGATGCTCTGCCATTGAGCTATACGTCATTAAATCGGAACGGGAGGTATCGAACCTCCGACACGCTGGATATAAGCCAGTTGCTCTACCACTGAGCTACGTTCCGTTAGCAGGTGGACAGTAATAAAACCACCTCTGCTACGGTTCTTTAAACAGTACGAAGAAAATAATAGTAAACATTGTAATAACACTGTGACTATCGTGCAAAAATGTGAATATTAAATCCTTGACAGGAACTCCGCAGCTAAAACCTGTCGGTTACAATTTTTCAAACATAATTAGGCCTTCACCTTATTCAATCATGGTAAAAGTCATATTCTGCCACTGTGATGGTAGGTCTGAGCTTCCGAGAGCGACTCTTGGCTTCCTACCACTGTCTAAGCACACATGGGATTGATACCCACAAATTTCACGGTTCTTTCAGATAATGTTTTCGCCTATTTTGCACCCTTTGCATTGCTCATATCGAAATTGCTTATTTAAGAACTTGCCATACCGCTACTTTAACGAATCTCTTGTGTTATACTCCGATTTCTCAGATTCAAGGCAAATCAGCTTATTGAGAATTTCCAGTTAGTCCGTAGTCTCTCACACCACTCACATCACTGGATTATTTCTGCACCGCAGACGTCTATTAATCACTGACCACAAGGATTCTGCATTTGACTTCTCTATGATGATACACTGCAAGGCATTGTTGATGGTTTCCATCTCCACCACCAGAATCACTCCCAGTGGAAAGAATCAGCTTATCCAATATCTCGAACAAGCCTATCTCGTCACCGTTGCATCTCGGCATGACTGAAAAATCACTCTGCACCGAGTTAATCATGTTTGAAAATAGCCGTACAAGGAATCGAACCTTGTGATCTGCTCCCAAAGTGAGCAACGGCTTACCTGCTATAATTGAGGTATGTGAAAGAAAATGGGAAATCTTTCGTCTCCAATCACGCATATTGGAGAAAGCTACCACTCGGACTCGAACCGAAAACCTGTTGATTCGTAATCAACTGCTCTATCCATTTGAGCTATGGTAGCATATCGCGGTTTTTATATTTTGATTCAGGGTGGGGAGTCCGAAAAAATATTTATCTGAGAACCGCGAAGCTCAGAAATAGCAGATGTCGGAGTCGAACCGACTATTTCAAGATCATGACTCTTGCGTGGTATTCCGTTCCACTCATCTGCAAACGCCGTATGAAGGATTCGAACCTCCAAGTCGTTTCCGACCGAATGGTTAGCAACCATCTCCAATACCATTATGGGAATACGGCTTATTTAGCGGTCTGCCAAACCGCCATAAATATAAAATTAAAAAAGAGTTACAGCCTATCACTGTCAGTATCTCCGCAAAGATACTGGGTTGAGTTTCACCTCTAGGAATCGGAAGGACTCGAACCCTCGTTTCTGTCGCGATCAGTGTTCTACCAGTTGGACTACAATTCCTTTAACCGCCATCTGACGGTTAGCAACAATATTTATCGTGCCGTGCGTTGCACTATGCGGTTGTTTAAGGTTCGTATCGTCTTACCGCCAATCTACACGCAGCTCTTTTATTCCTCAAGCAGTAGTTGGAGTTTTTATAGTCTTTACTGACTAATCATTTCTCACCCCAAATGAATGGGAATAGCACAAAGCCTACAAGCCATATACAGCCGGCTACAAGCAATCCGCAGATACACTGGAAGAAGATTGTGCCGCCAAGAACCCAAGTCATTGCGTGAGCATCTAGCGCACTCAGAAGAGCAAATATAGCTCCTATAAACATCTTTCCGACTCCAACATATCCGGCAAGCAAAGTGAAAGCTATGAGCGTAATTCCCGCAAGCCAATGTCTTATTTTCGCTTTATTTTCTTTCCGCATCGTTCACACCTCCACGTATGCTCTGTTTTCCATGAACCATCTGATTGCAAGACTAAATCAGTATTTGCATGGACGGTTCGCTCATGTTTACAGAACAGCTGCCTTATTATCTTAAACATTTCTTCCTCCGCATATTAATTCCATGAAGTTTACGCCAGTTATTTGAACCGAACAGCAATTTCCAAGTAAATGTATTTTTCAAAGAATCTACATTGAAACTTAGCGATACTTTAAATTCATTAACATTTTCTCCGCTGCCTATTTCCATACCAGCATCATCAACAAGTTTTTCAGAAAGATCATGAATTAAATCATCTACAATCGTCATTCTCCTCGCAATTCCATCAGATGTTATAAAAACAGGTCTGAGATTTTCATCTTTTTCACCCATCGCACATTCTCCTAAAGCGCATTCACACTCTTAAAAACTTTTATCATCTTCGGAAACTGTATTGCGAACCAGTCAACAAGCGTTTCATCGTGTCCAAATTGTCTATAGTGCTCAAAATTCGCTTGCAGTCCGCTTTCAGCAAGAAATGCGTGTATAATTTCATGCCGTAGCTGCTTTCGCATCAGTTCATCAAAATCTCCAACTTCATTTACATTATCATCCCTGATTTTAATTTCTCTTGATGTATAGTCACAATAACCATCGCTATCTTTATCTTTGAATGGTTCCCTAATCACTTTATATTCAGTTCCAAGAATATTTACTGTTGTCATTACAAAATCCTCCAAAGTGCTTTCACATCATCAAGTCTGAACATGGCTTGAACCGAATCTTTGTTATTGAAAATAATAATCCCATCATCCTGAGCAATCTCGCAACGATTAGCCTCTACGAAATATATCGCATCATCTGTGACAACACGGTATTCCGGTCGAATTGGTTTAACTCCGTCATAAATCAGCATCTTTAGATACCTCCTTAACAAATCCGGGTAGTTCGTCTATCCCTTCTGCCCCTATCAGCATCTTGCAACCTGCATAAGCGTTAAACCAGAAGCCAATCTTCGGAACAACTACCTTCGTAAACATGTCATCCATGATTTCCAGTGGTTCATTACACTCAAACCGAGGAATCCAAGCTATCTTAGACATTTTTCTGTTAATATCCGGTGAATATTGCACTATCTGATGCCGAAGAAGCACTTGAGTAAATATCAATCTTCCAGTAACAGTCTGACCGGTAGATTCTACTGTTGCTTTTAAATTTTCTATCGTGTGTTCCATGATACCTGACTTCCTACAAACATTCTTTCTCTGCTTTCCACTTAGCCACTCTGTCGCACATGATTTTTCGAACCTTTTCCTGAGGCATGTCTTTTGGAAATGTGGCAGATATCAGGATCATGCGCCCATCATGCGTAAGGCTTTTTCCGATTTCATTTCTACCAAATGAATAAAACGGGTCGCACCAATACATGTTCTCCAATGTTTTGTAATCAAACGCTGCCTCATAGCATAAACCAACATCCTCATTAGTCTCACATTGAATTTCGTCTGTGTCATATTCTTCAATTATAGCCGTGTCGCTACGATATCCATTTGAGCCATTCAGCATTGCACATATCTGTTCAGCTTTCTCTCTGGTTAATGCAACTGCATTTATGCAATAATCCGAATACTCTCCGGAAGTAATCACATATACTTTCACAACTAATCACCTACCATGTAAAATAAGGCCTTTTTGAAAAAAAATTGCTTGAGGGGGTGAGGTATGTACCGGGGCATCCTGTCCACGCAACCCCCACCCCGGATCTTTTTAAGGTCAAAACCGTTTTCGATGCTTCCAGCCGGTGCAATGTTTTTTCAGTGATTCGAACATATGTATCTATACGACAAATAGCAATTTGTCATATAGTTAATATGCAATATCTTGTACCTGTGCGCTTTATTGCACTATATCTTGTTAAAATAACAGTTTTAATTGATTAATATTAAAAAATATCAATCGGCGTCCGGTAAATCTGGAAACTTTGGAAGCTGTCGAGCCGGCTCTTTTTGTCCTATTGCATCGGTCACGCCGTACTTTTCCGCAATCCCTGGAAGATCGGGAGCTTTCTGCGCTGCTGTCTGCCCTCTTGGCTGCCCCATATTCCAGCCATAATGCCTGTTAAGTATGCCGAGAATGCCAACCGGATTCCCTTTCCCAGATGCTAATTTATTACTCAGAGACTCCTCTCTTTCAGCTTGTAACTTTTTCGTTACCTCGGACGAGCCGCGTTCAATTTCCGGGTTATTAACCCACTGATACAATGTATCTATATGTATTCCTGTCATTTTACTAAATCCCATAACTGATACTTCTTTTGAATACTCATAACACATAGCTATATATATATCACATACATTATCAATTAATTCTCTATTGCTATAATCTATATTACTTTTTTCATTGTATCTTCTAACTATTCCGTCAGTTTTACATGGCTTGAATACTGATCTGTAAATATATAACAATACACTATTCCATCTCTGCTGATCGAATGTATATATATCTTTCATGTCTATATCGTGATCTATGCAGTAATTAGCTATAGATTCTTGTATTCTGTCTGTGTATACTTCTGTTTTCTGATCTGTTGTATTAAGCTCTTGCCCTTCTACGCGTTCCATTTTCTGCATCTGATCACCTCCCAGCATTAAAAATATAAATAAAAAAAGCCGCCACCTATTGCAAGTACGTTATGCAACGGGTCACGGCTCCTAGAGCTACCAAGAATATGCATATTGATACGGCTATGCACTGCCCTTATATTTTTTCCAATGAGCTTATTATATATTTATTTCCCGTATATGTCAATTTGATCTATCGCTCATATGAGCGAACCGCGCCCCATAAATTCATAAATGACTTAGAAAGTTATCATAGGAGCCAAGGCATAAGAACGGCAAACCGGAAGAAAAAACAGTCCCAAGAAGAACAAAACCGCAAGGTTTTTCCTTGTATATTTCTTTTTCTTTTCTTCTCTTCTCTTTTCTATTCTTCTCTAGGTTGCCAAGTGGTATACCAACCGGTTACAAACTGGTATACCAAGCATAAATACATGCACATGATACAACGCTGGAAGCGCAAAAAAAGACAGCCCCGGGAGGCTGTTGACTTTTTAAAAATATAAGCTATAATATAACTATCAACATTTGTTGATTCCAGATAGACCATGATTCTATGCGGAGTCGTTCAGATCAATGGCTGAACGTTGAGTTGAAAAACATATGGGAACGTATGCAAACTAGGGAACAGCGCAGCTTTTTGGCTACGCTTTTTCTCTGTCCAGCTTTTTCATAAGTTCTTTATAGCACAATGAAGATGCCCCCATTTCAACCTCTTCTTTTGTTTCTTCCCTGATCTCACCGGAATTTTCAAAATATGCAATCTTTCCAGTACTTTTCTGTACAACCTCGTTCGCTGAAAGAGAATAAAACGGCTTGCAGCTCTCTCTGAACTCTTCCGCTCTTTCTATCAGATCAACAAGCTTTTCTAATTGCGAAATTGAAAAAGATTTAATATCCTCATCCGTCATTATGTTTTTCGCGTACCACTCAAGATTCTTCACAGCTTCTCTTTTTTTATTCAATAACTTCTCTTTTCTCATGTCGTTTCCCCCTTTTTTCTTCCTTCCTTGTGTGCCGTTCCTAATCTGCGAACAGTTCCAAAAATTCAATTACATCTTCCAGCGTTCCCAGCTCTGCCGGTTCGCTGTTCGGATTATCTGAATAATAAAAGTTTTCGCCTTCCTTCCAAAATGTGAAACTGCTATCACTGTACACTTGAAAAGCCTTTTCTGTTAGTTCTTTCGTTCCCGTAAATTCATATTTTTTCATTTTTCTACTTCCTTCCTTGCTGGGTTGTTTTTCGTTACACCTATAATATAATCTATTTTTGTGTATATGTCAATAGTCTATTTGCGTGTACTTATAATATAGATTACTTTCTCTTATATTCCATTATGTCTGCTGGCTGGCAGTTCAGCAACTTACACAAGTTACATATAACTTCGCAAGTAACATTTTCGTTTTTAGTCAGCTTTGCGACCGTGTTGGAATGCAGACCGTTATTTTTTAGCCATTGTTTATTGAGTTCTTTCTTTTCTAATACTTCCCAGAGTTTAGAAAAATCTATATAACCATTTTCCCCGTAGTTAGCCATGCGCAACACCTTCTTTCTATTGTTTACTTATATAATATATGATAATAGATTTTACTCTTATAGTCAATGTCTATTTTTGTGTACTACTTGCACAAGTAAAGCAAGTTTAGAAACGTCTATTTTTGTGTACTTTGTCAATTTACTTACCGTCTATTATCGTGTATTATAATAACTGTAAACGAGATACAGCAACAGCCACACAGGACAAACAACCGGACGCCCTGAACCACTCAAGCCAATGAGGACATAAGCAAGCGATCTGATTAATTGCAAAACCTGAGGCAGTCGCAAAAATAAAAAAGCCGGCACACCCTACCACAAGCGAACCGGCACCAATCAAAATAAGAAAGGCGGAATTATTATAACACAGATTCCGAAAAGGTAAAAGACTATGTTAAGAATTGAAGAAATCAGAAAAGCACTTGAAGAGAGAACAGACCGCAGCGCATGGAATAAAGGAGTTACAGCTTACGCCCTTGAACTCCTGGACGTATACGAGGAGCGCGCAGAGTATGAAGGCAGAGACGCAGAAGACCGCAAAGAATTCAGGGAATGGTTAAAGAATGGCGCGGACGGCTGGGAGGCGTACAGCTGGGGCGGTTCAGCTCTTATCTATAACAGCGACATAGCAGAGCAACTCTGTACACCGTCAGAACTCAAAAAGACACGCAACGGAGAACGCAGACCAAACAAAAATGAAGAATGGCTAGACACTCAGGCAAGAGCATTATTCCAGGCAGCTAACAGATTGACCGCGGAAGCGTTCAGAAGATAAATAACCAACCGGGGAGAAATCCCCGGAACTTTTAAGCAGATCAGGAGGAAAGAAACATGATTAATATAGATATGTGGCACAGCCACAAGCCGGAAGAAGTGACCGGAATAGATTGGAGCTTTAGCGATTTAGATTTCGTATATCGTGGCAATCTGTACAAAGATGAAAAAATGATCGGTGATTATGGAGCGGACACCATGCAGGAAGTGAAAAAAGCTTTTCCACAATTAGAAGAAGGAATACAAGAGGCATTGAACTAGACAGGAGGCGAAGAAAATGAAAAAGATAATTGACACTATTATTATAACTCTATTAATTGCGGCGATCAGCTCGGGAGCTACCCGCGCATACATGATTAGAACCGCGAAACCTTCCACACCTTGCGCTATTGCATGGAATGGAGAAGTTCACGAATACAACTAAAACATATCACCCCACCCGCCACGGAGGAACGAAGGCAGAAAGGAAAACATATGGAGAAATGGCGCATTAATTGGTGCGGTAATTATTCGGAATTTTCCGTAATTTTCGACACGAAAGAAGAAGCGAAAAAATTATACAATTCATTGATCGCAAGAAACAAGAAAATTTATAGCGTACATGTAGCCGGATAAGTTCCGGCTTTTTTAGAAGGAGGCGGACCATATGACAAAAAATGAAATAGCATTTTACAGAGCCAAGACAGACAGCAATATAATTATTTTCGAATGCTGCGGACGTGTTCAGGCGTTCCGGGTTATTCCTGACAGTCATTACTATTATAAAATTGACGGCGGCACAATCCGAGCCGATCACGGCGCGAAGGGATTCCTTGAAGCACTGGAGACAATGACAGCCGCAGACCTTGAAAAGATCATAAAAAAAATATTTTGAATGCAAGCCCGGAAGCCCTCCGGGCTATTCGTGTACCCGTGTAGGACTTGCGCCGGTTCGATTCCGGCGGAGGGTTTCTCTGTACATTGATAACTTAACATGATAATATGTTGATATATAGCTCTTTAGACCGTTTTAATCGCATAGCCTAACAACTCAGCACCGACAGCGCGAAAGACCGCAGAACAGCCATATAACAAGCCTAGGAAGCATTATACGCAAGACAATAATAGCGCAATCAATGCGCCCCAATTCCAGGAATGGAGACAGCGGAGAAACTGAACCTAAACGCAGGACTACCAACGGGAGAAGTGAACCCTGGTATTATAGGCATATTGCGCCAATATACAGACCGCAGACGGTACAACGGTAATTATATAGCCTAATGATATAAGAACCGCAGAAACGCCGCAGAGCGACCGCAGACAATAGCGCGCAGCGCATCAGATCACGGAATAACCGCAGACAGGGCAACCACGCCCGGAAGCATCCGGAAACTGTACGAGATCGCAAGATAGACGGACCGCACCGTTGAGCAGTTGCGGAGATCAGGCAGAACAGCCAAACCGCCACGCTAAACAATCGCAAGAACAACGGAAAACCGCAACCGCAGAAAGTTATCAACGCGGTGAAAAACAAACAAAAAAGGACGCCGAAACTAACCAAAATTTCGACATCCAGATTCTAGCCCTCTTTAAAAAAGTACCGATTTCTTTTTTGGCGAATTTTTCAGACCTTGAAAAAATCTCTCTAAAAACGCGCCACTTTTCAGAAATTCAAAAAAATTTAATTTTTTCCAGTACTTCCAAAACCACCTCTACTAATTTCTTTCAGAGATTTTACCACTCTAAACCACAGCTTCGGTTGATTCCTTATGATTCTAAACTGACAAATTCTATCATCTTTGTGAATCACTGTATCACGAATCGCATAAGCCATGAATCCCCACTGGTCATCATTTCCATTGTAACTGTTGTCAATGATTCCCATACTGTTCGCACTAATGATACCAAACCGTCTAGGCGTTGACGATCTAGGCAGCACCCATGCTTCATAACCATCTGGAAGAATCATGCCGACTCCAAGCGGAATCAATCTCAGCTCACCTTTTTTCATTGCCACATCTTCTGCCGCTCTCAGGTCAATCCAGTCTCCATTTGTTACTCTGAAAATCTTCTTCACCTTGTCACCCATGCTATTCGCAAAATACTTAATACTAATTTCCATTGTAAAAATCCTCTATCTTTCTTTCTAGGTTTATCCCGACTCTAAACATTCATTCTTCAACGCTTTCAGAAAACAACTCACTTGATTTCCGAATCAGTTCACAAGCCTGATATGCAGGACGATGAAAATTCTCACTTGCCTTTTTATCTGTTGGCAGCTCAGCTAATCCACCGTAATGTCTCTGAGAATCAGCGTTAATTTCCGCCTGACTTCTTCTTGTCTCTGTACTTCTTTTCACTGTTCATCGCTCCAATCTAGTTTGCAACCACATGCGCTACAATAGTTAACGTTTTGATGCTCTGCATCTGTCATTGTCTCTGCTCCACATTGTGCGCACTTACACAGAATGTAATTGAAAAAATTAGGATATCTCCTAAGTATAATCGGTTTACATACGCATCTGTGCTCATCCATCACGGAAGCCTTAACTTCCGCAATGATTTCTTGTTTCTCCTGTTCTGTCATAACTACACCTCTTCTTAATTCCAGGACGCTTCCGGTTCAGCTTCAACTTCAACATCATCATCGTACATATCAATAAGATCTGTGATATCGCAGAACGCTCGATCTAACCGCATCATGAAAATATCAAATTCATCTACGTATCTTAATGAATTGATATCAAGTTCGCTTTTGAATCTTGTGATTCCGAATCTATTGTTTTTTTGATTCATACAAATGGATTTCCTTTGTCAGCTTCTCATCCTCTTCACACTTGAAAACCAAATCGCAAAATCTTCCTCCAAATATGTTATCTCTTGTATCAACGGTTACTTCTGCCGTCACGTTCTGATATCTTGGTTCATCATCTGTGAAGACTTCAAGTTTAGATGTATCAACATTCTCGCTGACATATTCCTTGTATTTCTCGAATACGTCTTTTAAGCTGATTACATCTTTATCCGGCTCTGTCATAAGGCTCTTGAAGTTTCCTAAGATTTCCTTGTTGTCAACTAGATTCGTACTGTTGATAATTTCTGCGAGAACTGCATCAAGTTTTACCACATAATCATCCAAGCTTACTCTTTCGATTGCCGGTGTCATTACTTCTTTTACTTTCTCGTCAATAACCTTTTTTGCATCACCATTCCATCTGAACTGTTCTTCAATACTGCTTTTCAATGCTTTGGTTACAGCTTCGGAAACAAGCTCTTCAACTGTTCCATCATTCAATTTTTCTGTTACTGCCTTTGCTATTCTTTCTTCAAATGTACTCATAATTCGTTCCTTTCTCCCATCCATCTATTCAGCTTTATCTTCAAGTGCCATCTCACTAAATCTCTTCAAAACATCAGGAATATTCATTCTCTCAATTGTTTCTTTCGCAAGATTCTCTTTCAACTTCTGTTCCAGTGACTTCACAAGACTTTCTTCCACTTCTCTTTTTGCAGTAGCAATCATATTTTCTACTTTTGCACCAAGTTCTTTTTCAAGATATTGCCGTGTGAGTAGTTCAGCCATAGATAATTCTCGCTCACTCGAATAGGTGGTAGTATTTCCGTATTTGTCATACCTTTTTTCCTTAGAAAATGCTTCAAATCTCTTTCCAACATATTCAGACAATGGAATGTATTTTACATCACTACTCCATGAACCTGTTCTTGTCGGCATCATGATATTTGCAATCTTTTCTTGCGATACAGTCTCGACAAATTTGTCTACAGTATCTTGAATCGTTCCTTCTGCTTCGAGAATCTTATCTGCAATAACTTTATCAACTCTCTGCACTGCTTCATCTGTTGCTTTTCTAAGAAGTGCATCTTTCACACCACTTACAACCTGTTCTTTGATTTCTTCATCTATTGTGTATCCACTTTCCTCGTCTACCCAGTCCAGTTCTACTTCGATATTAAACTTTGCCATTATGTTTCGTTCCTTTCTCCTTAAAAATGCGTAAAAAAATACCAACCACCGAATATTGATGGTTGGTGATAATTATTACAAGCATTTACTATTTAGTATATACTTTTGATTATCTAGCTCCATTTTATAAATGGGTATTTTTTCTGTTTTTCCCCAATTTTTTATTTCTTCTTCTATATCCTTGTCTATCTTTGCTCCCAAGTACACACCAGTTATTGCTTCTTTTAAATAAACGTTATCGTTTGGATATATTTCTTCACAATGTGTAGATAGAATTCTCCACTCTTTTTCATGTTTCCAACACTTTGCTTTATACACATATGGATTCAAAATTATATTATTATTTTGTGTTTCCAGTAAACGTATAGCATTATATCGGTTATCATCATAAATAACAGGTAATACCTGTTGGTGAAAAATTTCTGCTTTTGCCGTATCGTATTCTATGCAAAACCCTTTATGATTTTCAGTATAATACGACCACATTAAAATAGAATCTTTTTTCTCCGTAAAACATGACACTAACGTATCACGTTGATTTTTTCCTAATAATTCACGAACGACTTTATCTATCTCTTTTTTTGCCTCTCTATATTCTGGTTTTGTGCTTTTACTATATTCTCTGTATGCTTTAGATATTGTTCCAGTGTCTTTAATGAAATCAATAGTAGGAAAACAATCAAATGGATCATTAAATTCAGAAGCTGACGTTAAATGAACACACCCTTTAAATATATTTTCTCGCCAATAATCATTTATTCTTCTATAACTGTACAATTTACGTGGCATATGCTGTTTTATAAATTGCACTACATCAAAAAATGAAATATTTTCATCCTCTAATTTTTCTATGTATTCTTGCATCCAATTCTCTCTACACATATTGGCATTTCCTCCCGTATATTTTATACGGAAATTATACCATTCCAACCATCAATATTCAATTGTCAAGGTACTTTCATGATTTTTCTCCACGTTTACAAATATCTAAAGCACAATGCATACATCTTTTGCTCCCAGTCGCACCGAGATAAAAGCTCGTCAAAATCCTTTTCCGGAATGAACTTTATCCCGTAATGCAATCTGGATATGAATTTATATAATTCTTCAAACATTGCTACTCCTTGTATTTATCCATAATCTCCATAATTGCTTTCATGAGCTTTGATGCTTCAAGGATATCTTCGTCACTTATACTTAGCATACGGTCATTTCTTCGCAGTTCTCCAAGTTCGTATTTTCCGTCTCTGAATGTCTTGAAAGCTTCTGCCAGAATTGTTTCCTGTGCAGCATTTTCATCCAACTCATAGAACGTTTCCCGTTTATCATGTTCTCCAAATTTATCAGATACAATCTTTGTCCTTTTTGGAGTGATTTTTATAATTTTCGCCGGAATAATTCTTCTATGCCGGAATGATGATCTCCATCCGTAGCTTACTTCTCTCGCCACTCCTACTACATCTCCAACTTTCAGAGAATCTCTGTCTATCTCTTTTAATTTAATGTCCATTCTTCTCACCTACACTTATTCTCAAATCATAGATTTTCTGGCATATCTCATCACAAATCCTTTCTGCATCTGGATTGCCCTCTAACTGCCGTACATATCTCACGCCACACACTAAGCAAGTCAATCTTCTGATATGGTCCCACGCTTCCCACGCCATATAAGAAGTGTCAAAGGCTTGCACCATTGTACTGTCCTGTCTGGTGGAGAATCTTTCTCCGTACCATTTTTCTCTTGGTACTTTTAGCGTTTTCTGTGTGTCCTCTTTTACAATTTTATCTTTCATTTTGTCCATTACAGATTTTTCTACTTCTGCAATAATTTCTTGTTTTTCCTGTTCTGTCATTTTTTCCATCTACGCAAATCTTAATTGTTCTTCTGTATCATCAATACTCATGTTCGGCATTCTCTCACCGACTTTCAGATACGGACAGTTTGCTTTTACAAGCTTTTCTGCCATAATCGGTACTACACTGTTTCCAATCCTTGCCACCTGTTTTGCAATTGGGTATTTCTTCCAGTTATAATCTCTATTGATGATGTAATCTTTCGGAAATCCTTGCATCAGTTTTAATTCTTCAGGTTTCAGCATCCTCAAAAAGATATCAGATATGATGTATTTCTCGCCCTTGATATCCAGGATTACATTCACCAGTCCAAAACGGTCTTTCGTTGTGATCGTATCAAGCGGTCTATCCAAAGTCTGTCCACAGCCACCGCCGTAATACTTAATCAGAAATGCAGATACCAAACCGAAGTGTCCCGGAGAAGTTGTGATTGTATGTAATGGTTCATCACACCCCTGTCCAATCCCCGTCTTGTAATACTTCGTGATAAATGCTGTCACAAGTCCGTATCGGTTCGATGTATCAATCGTCTTGATCGGTTCTGTTAAAAGCTGTCCTCTTGAATCACCGGCTCTCGTCTCTCCGTGATATTGAATGATGTATGCCAGTGCATCTTTGTTTTTCACGATATACGGAGATTCTGCATCGATGATGTATTTCTTGATACCGTTTGCAATTCTCTTCTGTGTAGCTTCTGCAAGTGGTTTCTTCCGCTCAAATATCGAACTTCCAAGGTCTGACCAGTCAATGTAATCTCCACAAGGTTTCCACTTCTCAAATCCGATGCCGTCTGCACTGTGAGTCTGCTTTGGGAATCTGATTTCCCGTCCATCTCTACGGAATATCGCATACCATCTCTTTCTTGTGGTCGGTGCTCCGTAATCTGCAGCTACCAGCTCTCTACTACCAAAACGGTACCCGAGGCTCTTCATTGCTGTAATGAATTTTTTATAATCCTCACCTTTTTTCTCCGGTATCGGATAACCTTTTTCGTCCAACGGACCCCACTGTTGTATTTCTTCTACGTTCTCCATAAGAATTACATCCGGCAGAATTGCTTTTGCGTGCTTATATACCGCCCACGGAAGTATCCTCAAGCCTTTCTCTCTTGGCTTACCGCCCTTTGCCTTGGAATGACTTGTACAATCTGGGCTCGCCCACATAAGAGCCACATGCTGTCCTTTTACATACTTCTTCAAGTTAACCTTGAAAATATCCTCCGTCAGATGAAGTGTGTCCTGATGGTTCGTCTTATGCATCAATATGGCATCTGGATCGTGGTTGATTGCTATGTCTACCGGTCTACCGAGTGCCATCTCAATTCCTACGGATGCACCCCCGCCACCGGCAAAGGCGTCTATAATTAAATCTTTCATATCTTCGAAAGGAGCCGATATATCTTTGCCCGGCCGGAGCTCCGTACTCCTTTCTGTTTGCTTTAATCAATAAATTGTTCCGCTTTGAATCTGTCTCCCATATCAATAAAATATCCATATAGGAATTCTTTTTGCTTCTTCGTCAGATTTCTCATGTTTGTCACAATATATCCACCGTAACCATACGGATTGTGTATTAAACAATATCCTTTTACTTCTTGTAAGAAATCTCTTTTAAGATGAACATATGCATCCTTATTTTCATCTCTCCATTTCCGATATTCATCGTTAAATCCCTTGCTTCTGCATATTTCAGATGCTGATTCTTCATGAGTTCCAAACGGAGATTCTATAAAATCACCAGTTGGTGACAACCATCCAAACTCTTTTGATTCGGTATTTGGCTGTTCTTTTTGTTCCAGTCTTTGCATTATTCCGTTTTTAAAATCATCAAGAAGCTTTTTGAATTTTTCCGTATTTATTCCTCTATTTACAATTTCATCATATTTTAGACCCTTGTCATCTTCTTTACCTTTTAGCATCACCATCCGGCATGTGCCCCATTCCATTTCAGAAAATCCAAGTCCATAACACTCCATCACATAATACAACCCGATTCTCAAATCTGGATCCATCTTTATTTTTATCATATCAATGTAATTCGAATCTCCTAATGCATCCCATACAATGTGAAAATAATAAGAAAAACCCTTTTCAAATGACTGGCATTTCCCCGAATAGTCAATGGTTATACAGGTATCACATCCATTTTCTCCTGTATTGTGCTTACAAGAACTGTTAGTGCATTTTATCTTTCTCTTTCCCATATCATCACTTCACCTCATTTGCAAGCTGGAATCCTATTCTCGCCACATTCTTCAAGTTGTCCTTAATCAATGCTTTGTTTGGACTTCTGTGTGTATCAAGGAACTTCCGCAGCTCTTGTCTTTCAGTCGGTTCATTGGCAATGTAATCAGCCATGTAATCATACTCAGCTTTTGCGACTTTCAAACACTGAATCATGTAATCTATCTTGTCTCCAATATTCATGACTTACTCCTTTACCGCATATCTGCTTTCGCATATTGCAAAAAACTTTCCGTCATGCTCTTCGCAATATCTTTTCAGCACTTCTTCGCAAGAATCATGATTGTCAATTTCCTCTTCGTGAACAACCGTTCTTTTTTCGTCTATTACAAGGCAACAGGTTTTCTTCACAACTTCAATTTCTTTCTTTTCATGGTCTTTCTTGTACTGTTTGAGGACTTCGATATATCGTTCAGGATGTTTTACCGCTAATTCATTACAGGTAATACCCGTGCCATTGTTATAGGCACTCAGCTTGCAACGACTGCAACTCCTTCCCTCACACATTTCGCCCCTAAGTCTAATTGCCTCTTCTGCTGTCAGTTCTTCCTCTACTGGCTCAAGCATTTCGTCTGTCCAATTATAATTATCCTCTTTGATGTAATAGTATCTATCGTCTACGACATTGGATATTGTCACGATTTTTCCCATCTGTTTTTTCATCGCATCAGTGAACCGTTGGCAACCATAACCCATTCGTTCTTTTAAGTCACTTCTAACTCTTACCTTGTCTCCTGCTTTGTATTTCATTATTTACTTCCTTTCACCTTACACAACCGCTCTATCTCATTCAGGACAGCCAGTGCGATATTCTTCGCAAATTCCGTCTTTCCGTTCTCGTAATATATTTTGTCAATCACTTCGCTAATCTCAACTTGAACCGTATCTGAATAATCGCCATTCTTCAAAAATTCATTGAACGCAAGCCAGTTTTGTGTAATCACTTTGTAATACTTTTTTCTTTCTTCTTCCGTCATACTGCCACCTACTCGAATGGAATCTGCATCTGATCTGTTCCAGTAAATCCGTCTGAATTATCGCCCCATCCGTAAATCTTATTTTCCGTAAAGCTGTTTTTCAGTCGCTTGCTTTCCACCTCGTAATAGAGTGGAATGAAATAGTCCTGCAATCCGCCATCACGGTCTTTTGCAATCTCAATGACGTTTGAAGCTGTATACAAGTCATCATCTGCTTTCCAACCAAACATCTGCATACTGAGTCGCTTGAAGTCATTATTCACTCTGTGAACGATAAAAGCATTGTCTACAGCATTTCCAATATCCGCAGTTCCAGAAATATCATCTAATCTCAAGAATCCCATTGCCTTTCTCGGATGCGCCACAAACATGATATGAATATCGTACTTCTGAGCCATCTCATGCAATGTCCATGTAAATGCCGTCTGAGCCTCGTATTTATTATCAGAAAGGCTTTTTATGTCGAAAGCCATCAAATTATCGAGTATGACCAAATCGGGCTTATTTCGCTCAAATTTGCGTTCTAGCTGATCTTTGATTGCCAAGAAGTCATTTCCGTACTCGTTGTTGTACAGTGAGAAGTTGTTTGACAGCCATTCAGCTATCTTCTCTTGATTCTGCCTTGACACATTGTAGTAACCTTCAAACTGCGTAGGTTCTGCATACGCCTTGCCCGCAGCTTGCAAATTCATCCACCGCATGAAGTTCTGCGGCGACAACTCTCCTGAGTAAACAGCGACCTTATTTCCATCTTCTACGCAATCCAAACATATCTCTGATATCACTGAGCTCTTCCCGGAAGCGCGCAATCCTGAGATCACCGAAGTGTATCCTGTTTTCAATCCTCTCATGCGCTTATCAATGTCATTGATTCCAGTTTTGACGAATCGCTCTGGTGGTTTTGGCATGGTCAGAATATCTTTTGCAGTCAGGAAGATTGGCTTACCTTCCTTTTCTTCGATTTTCTTTCGCTCAGGCTGGCTCTTCGGTTTAGCGTATATTTTGCGTTCATACTCCTGCTGTTTCTTCTCGTAAGCATCCGGCTCATACAGTAAACGAACATCTCTCCATGTCTTATCTGCACACGAATTGTGAAAACAATGAAATCCGATTGCACCGCTTGAAGCTCTGAATATACAAGCATCTTTCCCATTGTGGTTACTGTCGAACGGACAAACATCTAAAATATATTTTGTTCCGCCCGAACAAGAAGTTTTTCTATACCGCAGTCCGTACTTATCGAGCCATTCATCTAAATCAAATTGTGAAGGCTGATAGTTGTTATACTTCTGTGGCTTTTCTTCACTTGGAAACATATCAGCCAATTTCTTCAAATATGCAACATCATTTACTTTGATATTCTTCGCATCGCCTATAATATGGCTCATTCTATGCGGTCTTTCTTCCGTGTTAGCTCCTTTTTGGGCTTGCGTTCCGTACAACTTGCAGACTCTTGATGGGTTGAAGTTTTTCAAATCAATCTGAATCTCGTCATTTGAGAAATACATATCAAGAACTTGCAAACACTTCTTCACTAATTCTCTTCTGTCAACATCATTCTTCAGCTCGATTTTGTACAGCAAGTGAGCGCCATTACCACTAAACCCAAACACTGGATCATTGAACCCGATATTTTTCATGAACGAATAGACCTTGTTTCCAACTTCCTTCGCAAGTTCTATCTGTTTTTCTGTTGAGGATGTCCCGGTTGGTCTATGAGGGTCAATGTCAACAAACATATATTCATAACCTTCAACATCATTATCACTTGTCGTAGCTTTTGGATTCTTCAAGAACCTTTTCTGTTGGTCTCTGTCATAACAAGCCTCATTCAGTGCATTTAATGTCATGTAGATATTGCAGTTTGCATATTCACGGATATCTCTATCCAGTGCCATAATTAAATCATCAGCACTCTTGAAATATCCGCTATACATCTGTTTGCTGTTGTAAATGACGCGAACCTCAAACAACTGATTATCCGGCTTAAGAATTGCAATAGCTTTTCTTATTTCATTTTCATTTATCATTGTTATTGCCACTTTCTTCCGGAAGAACTTGTTCCCATATCATTTATTGTTTCTGATTTCGGTTGTTTCGGAAGCCTGCTCAACTTGTCCCAGATAACCCCCTGGTAACCGCAAGCCATACATTCATCAACAACTGATCGCAATGCATCGATTCCGTAATCACGATAAGCCGATACAAATTGTGTAATTGCTTTCTTTAAACCCATTTCCGTGAGATGATGTGTTGACTTAGGCTTCTTTTCATCCTTGTATGTCATCCATTCTCTTAAGCAATTCAGCAAATCATTGTCAGATAGTACAACTTCGCTTTTCGGATGAATTCCGTTATCGAGCAAATATTCCAAGTTAGCAAGATTAGAACTTCTTCCAAAAGAGTGTTCCTCTCCGATAGGAGATTCTATACTCTTATCTATACTATTCTTTTCTTCTCTATTCTTATCTATTCTATACTGGGTATCCGACTGGTCTACCACTGGTATACCAAGTGGTAGATCGTCATCAGATTCCGCAGCATTTCTAAGGGAATATCTACCATTCGGCTTTACTGTTAGGCGAGCTTTCTCTTCCTGATAAATTGTTTCCGTGTATCTGTCTTTCCGCAAATAATTATTGATTCTCCAATGCTTGATTACGCATATCCCGTCTGGAAACTGGATAACAAATGATTTTGCAACAAGCAGATCATAGTCATTCTGATTCGCTCCGATAATCTTCATTACTTTCTTTGCATTATTGAGGAATCCATCATCGTCAGCTCTCATGGATAGATGGAAATACAATGCTTGAGTGGATAGTGGCATTTCTAAGAAAGCATCTGAATCAATAATCTGTTTGGAAAACATTCTCTTCTCTGCCATCTAAACACCTTCTCCCTGTAATAACTTCAACACCATTTCACCCTGATCTCTGTTGTGGCAGAATACAAACTCAACTCCATATTTCTTCTGCATTGTCATGCAAGCTTTCATAAGTGTTTCGCCTTTAGTTGCTGCAGGATACCTCTGTGTGCGCCTGTATATTGGATTTCCGCTCTTGTAATGACCAATCACATCATTTGTACGCTTCATCACAAAAAGTCTCGGATTTTTCCATTTTTGAAGATCTTCCAATGTTCGGATTGTCGGATTATATATATCCTTTGCCCCCTTAACCAGCCCACCGGCGTTCTGTACTAACACATACAGCTTAATGCCATTGTTCTGAGCCAAGATACATTCATCACGGAATCTTGCGTGTTGCTTACCGCATACATTCCCAACAAGCTCCTGAATATCCTTTTTGGTGTCTACTGTTACGTTGTATGTCCCGAGGAAGTCCATCTTTTTCACTGGAATCCCTCGTTGCTCCTTCCGAAAGATCACATCCATAACTTTGTCATTCGCTAAAATGTAATCTCCGGTCGGCAAGGGAGCTTCTATCACTTCTATCCCAAGCTCAGTCCAGTAGCGTTCTTTTTCAGTGTGCTTACCGTCCTGCTGCCCCTTATCGCTAATCAGTATCACCGAAATCACCTCTCTTGTATGTTCGTTCGCTTTCTAAATAGTCCTCTTGCTTCTCTTGACGCTGTATCGCACCTTTTAATCGCTTCAACGTGCTTTTGTTGTTCTCCGAGTTAATAAATTCATATACAAGCTCGTAGAGATCGCAGATATCTTTATATTTACGTCTTTCCAGTCTCTCATGATGATACTCTGTAGCCAGTCTGTTTCGCTCATTTCTGTTATTGGCAAATTCAAACTTATGAGCCCAGTAGATATGCCTTTCTTTGGAATCGTATTCTCCAAGTTTCTTTTTCGCTGATTCGTAGGATTCCTTTGTATCCTCCAGGAATTGAATGAAACCTTTTAATTTCTCAGACGGTCTTATTTCCGTTTCCAATTAATCCAGCCTCCTTTCTTCTCAAATACCGCAAATGGTCATATTCCTTACGTGATAATCTTCTAGGACACCACTGCGGAGATAATGTTACTTTTTTGCATTACTAAGTGCATTTCAACTATGCACAATCTTTTAAAATCCGTACCTTTATCATTCTTTACAAGCACACAATGCTTGCATTCATTACAACGTGGCTGATATTCTCGAACCTTCGCCCGGTAATCTCTCTGCTTTTGTCTGTAATATTCCGGGTTCGCTTTATACCGCCTACGCTTAAGGAGGGCTTGAATCCCTCCATCCATGATGCAATCATCGTATGTGCAATTAAGACAATCAGGATACGGACAATCCTTTGTTTCTCGCATTTTCTCTATCTCGTATCCTTTGCAAATACTTTTCATAACTGATGCCATCCACCATATTCACATCCACGACTTCTCCACCGACCACTCTCCCGTAAATACAATCAGGATATGGACAATGGAGACAATCGGGATGTACACATTTCTCAGGCTTCTTGTATGGCATATGCCATCACTCCTTAGTTAAACGGTAACTCCTCATCGATACCATCTGGGATATTCATGAAACCATCTGAACTAGGAATAGAGCCGCTTGCGTTATTCTGATTCTGCTGGCTTGCAGCTTTACTTTCAGCAAATTCCTGATCTTCCACTACAACGTCTGTTGTATATACCTTCTGTCCATCTTTGTTCGTATAGCTTCCAGTCTGAATACGCCCTGAGATAGCAACTTGCATTCCTTTGCGGAAATACTTCTCTGTAAATTCAGCTGATCTTCCAAAGACAACACAAGGAATGAAATCCGCTGTCGGCTCTCCGTCTTTCTTGAATTTTCTGTTTACAGCAAGTGTGTATCTTGCAACCGCTGTAGCATTGTCTCCCTGTGAATATCTCACCTGCGGATCTGCTGTCAATCTCCCCATTAAAACTGTTTTATTCATTGATTATTTCTCCTTATCCGGCAATCTCTTTACCTCAAATCTCCATTTTCTTGCATCATCTCCGATTTTTTGCCACAGCCTTGCTTCTGCGAGCATCGGAGTATCTTCACATATTCCAAACTGGAATTTCTTAGCCTGTTTGTTGTAGATTCCATATTTTGCACCAGGTTTTCCATGCATTCTCTCGAATCTATTCATCTTTCCTCCTTGTACGGAACTCTATATTTTCCCTTCACTTTCGCCTTGTCGTCTATGTAAACATCTGCAAAAATCTTTCTACAATCATTTCCATGCCATTCAATCATCTCTTGGAGATTTTCATTCACAGCATCGAATTCCAATCCATATTCTCTGCACCATTCAACAGCATCTTTCAAACGATCTCCACATCTGCATGTCCAAAGAATAATTTTATTTCCCTGTTTTCTGCGCTTAATCAAATGATTAATTAACGCCATGTTTGGAGAGCCAATTCCAGGAAATACGCTTTCGCACAATGTTCCATCAAAATCAACGGCATATATCACATATTTTCTTCCCATGTTTCCTCCTAAAACGGCATCAGCCTAAATTCTTTCTCAATTCCTTTTTCTGCAACCCACACATCAACATCACAATCAACCAGTTCACTTATCTCACTTCTAAAACGCTGTGGATTGCCATTTCCAGCACTTATATGTATCAAGCCTATACTTCTTAGACTGTTACTGTTTATGCTCTGTATGAGCCGTTTGCATGTTTGTAACTCTAAGTGTCCAGTTAATACATGATGATTTTTAGAACTACTATCTTCTTCGCTAAGGTAATCCTCAGAATAGTTGCATTCAATTAGCCCGTAATTGATGTTCATTTTCGAGAAATCATACGGACAATATTCTGCATCGGTGATGAATAAAACACGTCCTTCTGCCGTATCAATCAGCCATCCGTCACACTCTGTTTCGCCGTGTGGTACACTGAATGGGATAACTGAAAATGAGTCTATCTTCTGCCGTTTCATCCTCTGTAATCCTATGGTTTTTTCGCCAATTACCGCTTCAACATCTGTTTCGACTTCATCAGAGGTGAACATCTTTATTCCGTACTGCATATATTGTTTAATATATCCAGCGTGATCACCATGGATATGGGACAGTATGCAACCATTCACCATGGAAGTCTGATAATCAATAGCTTTCAGCATTTCCTTAGCCGGAACTCCGCATTCCAGGAGAAGAACATCTTCCCCCGAAATCAGAGCATAGCCGTTTCCAGATGAACTGGATCCAATTACTTTGATTACCATCTTTACTCCTTTGCAAATTCCGGCGTTTCCACCTCAACAGCATCAGATTCAGCCACAACATTTTCTTCCTCAACAATAAACTCCTGCGAATTTTCGTTCTCAGCAATTTCTTCCTGTGATGCCTTATATGTTTCGTCCAACTGTAATAAAGAGTTTGAAGCCATTCTATTCAGATTCTTTGGAAATTTCTTAATTGCATTATTCCGCATCTTACGAACAATCATTGCTTCAGGAGTATCAAGCCATGCTGCACTAATATATGGTTTAGCAACTTCGCAACACAGAATATCTTCCAAAGTCTCGCATTCACGTACCGCCGATAGAATTTCTTCTTTTTTCGCATTGATTTTTGCTTTTTCTTCCGGTGTAGCGTCATATCTTGTCCGGTCTTTTCCCTTTGAATTCTTACCAGTCACGAATCCAAATGTCTCATTCAGCATATTATTTTTGATGTGAGCAATTAAGTTTGTTCTGACCGGCTCTCTTTCTGCAATCAGATATTCGATCGTGCCATCTTTGAGTTTTACTGGATACACAACTCTTACTGTTTTGTCTGACAATCCTTTAGGCGTCCACTCCGCAGGCTCAATCTCAATACCTCTTCTGCGAGGATATGTGAAGTCATCACCATCTTTTACAAGCCACACTGGATAAACCGTATCAACATTGTTACCGAACTGACGAAGCAAGCTGTCGTTTCCATCGCCCTCGATTCCCATTTCAACCATCTTCACCCACTGACCGTTAATCTGTTTACTTCTGAGCTGGAAGAAAACCTCTCTCGGCATCGCATTAGCATTAAGTTTAAGGCTTGCACACTGAGCAACGACCTCTCTTAGATTGGAAGTATTAAGGTTGTTCATATCAGTCTTATCCGTATTCTGCACAAGCTGATAAATTGCTGACATTGCGTTCATTGCACACTGTTTGGAATATTCATCGTACTGAACACCATTCTGCTCAAAATCCCTTGAAACGAGTCCAGTGATCGTATTTGTCCACTGGCTCAATCCAGTGGTAAATTCTTGCTTTTTAGCAACTTCATTTTTCTCTGCCATTAGTCTTCTCCTTTATTTAACCTCTCTGCACCATTCAGGAAAGATACTGAAAGTGCCGATAAATCCTAACATACTGCTTTTGACAATTACTTCTTTCCCATCACAATCGTTAATCCATACGTTGGCAATATTTGAAAACACTCCTATGCTAGATAAATCCTCTCTGCAAAGTTCGGCATCAAAGACATATTTCTTACCATCTTCAAAAGTCTTACCTTTACCGAACATATTCATAAACACTTTGAGCAATCCAGTAGGTTCAGATTTCTTAAATTCATTCTCTAAATGCTTGTCAATCACACTGTGAACTTCTTCACGCAATCCATCTCTTGGCTTATCGCTTGAAAGTATATCGAAAACCTTATCTCCATCTTCTTTTCCGAATTTCTCAACAAGTATTTTTCTCATACCTTTAGCAATTACGTTATAGTCATTCATCAAATCATTGAGTGTACCACTCATTTCAAGTGTTCCTTTTTCTTTACCTTCTACACGTCCAGTTTTAATCATCTTTTATCCCTCCATAACTTTCAGCTCTTTATCGTCAGTTACCGTTAAATAAATCATCTGAGCATCCATCTCAGGCACATTGAAGTCATTGATACTCTCCGCATTATCCACGAATATCGGACAGCTAACACCGTACAGATTCGATAATGAATGGATAATGTCTAACCCAGCTACGATTCTGTGACCGTTGTTCAAACTTGACAGCGGAACACCATTTACAGTACATTCGCAAGTCTCTTTCAGTCCTCCGTTTATTTGCTCTGCGAACAGCTTGAATGAAACAATCTCGAACATTCCATTGATTTTCTCTGAAATCATGTTCATTTTTGTTCGAATAAAATCTTCCACAAGGTCAATCATCATTTCCTGACGGGCAATCTTCTGTCCGACTTCTTTCTGTTCTGCTTCAAGTTCTGCGATACGTTCTTTCACCTTGGTATTGTCTGCTGCCGCAATTTCCCCGGCAATTTCAGCAATTTCATTTTTCAGAATATCTCTCCGAGCTTTCAGCTCCATTGAAGAAGTGTCCTTACTCATTTCTTCAATCTCTTTTTCAAGTACCGAGATTTTCTCGATAGTTGCCAGATATTCAGCGTTTTCAGAAACATCAGCCACCTTTGGTATTCCGTCTACAGCCTTTTTAACAATCTCATATTCCCTTTGTGCATCTGCCAACCTGGTAGTCAGCTCATCTTTTTCTTTGATAAGAGATTCTTCCAAAGTTTTAAATTTGTCTCTCGATTTAGCAGTCGCCTTTCCATCAGCTTCAATCTGCGAAAGCCTTTTAGCACGGTTTTCTTCAAACTCTGCCTTATCTTTTTCGTACTTGCTTTCATATGCAGTCTTGCGAGCTTCGTAATCAGCAATACGTTTCTGCTTTGCCTCTTCCGGCAAGTCCTGCCCGCAAGTAGGACAAATAAACGAGTCATCCATAAGCGGTTCCAACGGAGTAAGAGCTGGATACGCCTTTGCTTTTTCAGACTTCCACTCCACCAGAAGTCGATTCTTTTCACGCTCATGATCTTCATACTTTACGTGAGCATCCCTGATTTCGCTTTCCTTATTTAACACATCACGCTTGAGATTGTTTAATGTATCCTGCTTTCTTGATAAGTCAGCACGGATATCCATTGACTCGGAAAGCAACTTCTGATTCTCCGCATTCTGAATTTCTGACAGATGAAAATTGAGATTCATGACCTCTTCACGCTTGGAATTAATCTCTTCCAGTTTTCCGCTGCCACCGGAAATCTCGTCTTCTACCTTCTGCAGAGTCGCTTCTTTCGCAGATTTTTCAACTTCCAATGCTCCGACATCTGCAATAACAAGTTGTTTAGACACCTCATCAATTCTTGCTGGAATCTCAACCATGTCTTTGTTAAGTAAGCTCTTTGCTTTGGTGTACTTCTTGAGAATATCGTCTGTACTGGCAATCTTTAATTCAGGAATCAGCGTTGCGTATCTGTCACCGAATGTTCCGGCGATCTGTTCATCAGTGAAATCTCCAACAAATTTCATGAGAATATCACGTTGCTTCTTCCATGCCAGTGAATTGAACGCTGACGGATTCGTTACCAAAGTAAACACATCTTCATCAATAATGTTTGCGATAAACTCTTTAAACTCCTTCTGTGACTTCGGATAGCCATTAATCTCAAACTCATTGACGTTTCCCTGGAACTCTGTTGTGTCCGTTCCTCGACGCTTCACCCATTTCTGCTTCTGAACTTTTTTCAACTCAAACTCTTCATCATCTACAGAAATTCTTGCCTTGACGGAAATCTCAATGTTATTAATCATCTTTCCATCAGCATCAAGCGGTCTGATATCGAAATCAGCACTTCCAAGCGAATCCTTTCCGAACAGTAACCATGTGAACGCATCAAATAGCGTAGTCTTGCCTGTTGCATTTGCGCCGCAGATTTTTGTCTTATCTGCGAAATCAATTGTTCTGCCGGCACATCCTTTAAAATTCTGAATGTCCATTGACAGTAATGTAATTCGATTCATTGTCTCGTTATCTCCCTTTCATTTTTGTCGATAATAATTACTGCATTATCGGTCTTGCGAATCACATGAAGATAAACGTCATCTTCAAAGTAATTCATCCATTCCATAGGATTAAGTCCGACATCTGCAAGTAGTTTCTTGTTTTTTAATGTAAGTTTCTTAGGTTGCTTCATTTCTACTCCTATGCTATTATTAAGTTGGTTTTATAGCCGAGTGCCTGAAGGTTGCCGCCTTTGTTATGGCACTCTTTTTAATATCCGCATATCGCCCACACCGCTGTCATGAGTATTGGTATTGCTACCGCTATCACTCCTACAAGAAATGGTGTCAGGTCATTGTCAGATTTATCTTCTTTCATTACTGGAAGTTCTCTGCGGATATCAATTACTTCGAGTTTCTTTCTCTTGATATCAATTCCATCTAACACTTCCACACCTACTCCCTTGCTTTACAAACCATCAGTGAAATGTTTAGCGACTCACGTTTAATAGCTGCGTTTAGTTCTTCTATCGAATTAATTCCCAGTTCCCTGAGCCTTTCTTCAATCCGCTTTGCTTTCTCGTTCACGCTTAACACCTCATTCCTTTACAAATTTGTAACCGATCACTTTGATTCCTCTCGGAACACCATGCATTTCAATGAGTCTCAGCTTTTCCAAGTCATTCAGATAATATCTTGCTGTGCTTGTGCTTATATGGAAGTGATCCGCAATCTCTCTTACTGTTGGTGGATAGCCGACATCTGAAATGAAGCTGATAAGATATTCGTAAACCTGTTCTTTCACTTCATTCACCTCACGTTTCCTATACTGGCAGGCGCATCTGAGCGTTTTCAGCGTCAATTTCTTCCTGTAAGAACATTGGAAGTTTATATGATTCAATAATTCTGATAGCTAAATCACATTGGTTACGCTTGATAGCTTTATAGGTATTGACTCCAAACTCTCTTCTGAGCTGTGCATCAATATCTCCGTAGACTTTATGCATCAAACTCTTATTTTTATAAGCCGGAGCACTCTTGCCACCCATAAGCGGAACAACTTTCTGATTCTTCGCTCTTGTAATCTTCTGACATTCCAGCGCAAGTAAAGGCATATCCTTTTTAAACTCCTGCAAGTCATCATTGACTTTCTCAATCTTTTCTGTCAGCTCTACGTTTCCCTGAGCAAGCAACTGAATCTTCTGATCGGTTGTCATTGGCTTCTGATAAGCACCAGTCTTTCTGATTGCCGGAAGCACTTCTGATGTAACCCAGTGTTTGAATCTCTTAGCGGATTCCAACTTACTTCCGAAAATTAAAGCGTATAAGCCGGATTCGTTGATGATGGTTAAATCCTGTTTCCCACCAAGGGTGTCACATTTCGTTACTCCCTTGTCATCGTCATGTACATGATCTGAAAGTGCTTTTCTTGAATTGGAATATCCAAGTGCTTCTGCCACATCTTTTCCAACAAACCACGGTTCATTATTAATAGTTACTGTTCGGATATCACCGAACTCTTTTGAATTAAAAATTTGTAATTCGTTCATTTTTCTCCTTTCTATGCACTCTGCTCCAAGTACGCTAAATCTTTTACCGTCTCTAAACGCTTCTTGCAATCCTGGTAAATCTCTTTGTAATGTTTCCCATCAATAATTCCAGCATCGATTACACATAAAATTATGTGTTCCATAAGAGACAGATTATTGAGTTGCATTACCGTAGCTTCATCTCTCTTGGAAACTCCTGCCATTTTGTTTGCCAGCTTTGAATAGGTCATATACAACTTATCTGCATGTTGGCTACCTTGCGTTTTCGCATACTCGACAAGATTCTTGATAGTATCTGTTTCAGCTTTACGTGTCAGCTTGCCAGCTTTTCTAGTTTCAATCCATGTCTGAGTCTGTTTTTCTCTGATGAATTTCTCCATCTGATTGAAAGCTTTTATGTATTGCAATTTCCAGTCCAGCGCTTTCTTTCCAGTGAATCCCATTACTAAAAGTGAGAAGCCATCTCTGTTCATATAAAACTGTCTATAACTTTGACCATTATCAGCTTTATATGAAGAAAGCTTGAACATGCTTTTCACTGCTGGATTTTCAGCAATGAGATTATCAACGTTCTGCAATACATTTCGATGTTCTTTTCCAAACTTTTCAGCTACTTGTAAACTGCTGCATACTGGTTCGTCATTTTTCAGATAGACTAAATTGTTCATATAGTACTTCTCCAATCTTATTTTCTAAGATTCTTTGACAAAAATATAATCCATTGGAATTCCGGATAATTCACTTATCTTTCTAAGTTGACTTACATCAGGTTCTGTTTTTCCGGATTCCCAGTTTGTTATTGTAGCAAGAGAAACGCCTAATTTATCAGCAAATTCACGCTGGTTACATCCAGAATTAACTCTTGCAGCTGCAATTGAAATCCTCACTCTATTCACTTCCTTTCTTTGTCACCCGACAGATAATACTATAATCTTATTTTTTAAGATTGTCAATACAAAATCTTATTTTTTTAGATTTTTAATTGAATAAAATCTTATTTTATACTATAATAAGTGCACAAGGAGGAAGTGCTTATGACGGATGATGAACAGAAAAAAATATTTTCCAAGAATTTAAGCTATTATGTATCTTTAAGTGGAAAACAGCAAAAAGAAATTGCTGACGAATTAAACTACAATCAAAAAACTTTTAATGGTTGGTGTACAGGATTATCAATGCCTAAAGCTGGAAAAATTCAAACGCTTGCTGATTACTTTCATATTGATAAATCAGATCTGACAGATAAGAAGAATTTGACGAAACTACGCTCAAAAGAATATGAAAGAATATTAGATGTATGTAATATGAATTACAAAGGTGTGCTTCATTGGTCGGAAGATATGAAAACAGAAGACGAAACATGTATTCTCAGGAATCATTTTTCCGATTTGTTATTGAAATATAAATTTTTGATGGAGCATTACAATGGAATGAAATTTAGATGGGCTAAATTCGGAGATGATTTTTCTAAAATTTATCTTTCCAAAGACCCAAACATTACTCCTGAAGAAATAAAAGAAAATTTTATTAAACAGGAACTTGAAAAAGATTTAGAAGATTTATCCCATTGGATTGAATCTTTTCCAAGCTGGATTAGTCGCAATCTTAGAGAAGATAAAGAGGAAAATCTCATACCACTTGCAGCTCACGAGCGTACTGATATAAAAGTAACTGATGAAATGAAAAAACATGATGATGATATCATGGATAATGACGACAACTGGAGCTGATTTTTTCCGGGAGGTGGCGCAATGAATCCATATGAAGAATTAGTAGAGAAAGCTCGTAAAGAGGGATTGATTGTAAAGGAATTCCCACTAAAGTCCAGTGATGGAAGAATAAAAGGAAACCGAATTGCTATCCGAAGCGATATTCCGACCATACAGAAAGCAGATGCTCTTGCCGAAGAGTTAGGACATCATCATACTACTGTTGGAAATATTATAGATCAGAAAGATCTCAATAGCAGAAAGCAAGAACGACAGGCTAGATTTTGGGGATATAATGCGCGGATTGGTCTCAGAGGTTTAATTAAAGCATATGAACATGGATGCAGGAATAGCTATGAAATTGCAGAGTATTTACAAGTAACTGAGGGGCAGCTTGTTGAATGTATCCAGTGTTATCGTGATAAATACGGTGTGTTTAAGAGATACTGCGGATATTATATCTATTTCATTCCGCATTTAACTGTTATAAAAACAGACTACTCTTGTGAATTTGCCGAAGAACTTGCTGTTGTGGAAATGCCACAAACTTCAATCAATAAATGTGAATTAGCGATATGACCGCTATATGCGATTATATATAAGCGTGTGGTGCGCTTAGGAACAAGGTTCTAAAGAAAGGATGAAAAAGTTATGAAGAAAAAAGTTGTAATCATGTTACTCGCTTGCTCAATGGCACTTTCATTTACAGCATGTGGAAGTTCTCCGAGTAATGAAACAAAGACAGAGCAGAAAGCTCCGGAAGAAAAGGAATACGTGGATGATATCAATGCCGTAGTTACAAATCCGGATTCGTACAAGGGGAAATACATTAAGTTTTGCGGAATAGTTTCATCCGTAGACTCTGATGAAGATGCATATGGATTGCAAACATATGTTGACTTAGACTATAACAATAGTGTATTAGTTGAAGTACCAAAATCACTGATGTCAGAAGCTCCTAATTCAGGTGACTTTCTGAACATTGATGCAAAAATAGATGGTTCTTTCGATGGACAAACAGTTATGGGAGTCGATTCTACATGGGCGCGTCTTACAGCTGAGTCAGTTGAAAAGACAACATACATTGATTCTTTCGGTAAGGCTGACACAACATGGGAGTTCACAGATAAAGCGATTGAACAAAATGGAGTGACAGTAGATGTTACAAAGGTTGAGTTCGCAAAAGATGAAACAAGATTATACGTGACAGCTACAAACAATTCATCTGCGACAATGAATTTGTGGTTCTCTTCTGCAAAAATAATTCTGAATGGACAACAGATAGATCAGACATATGGAAACTACTATGAGGAATACCAAGAGCCTTCATCCGATATCATACCTGGAGTGTCAACATCAGGAGTAATAACATTTGGTGCTATGGACCCAGCAGAATTTCAATTATATATCGAGGGTTCAAGTGATGATTGGGAACTTGATTTCTCACCATTCGTCTTCGATTTAGCTCAATAAGTATATATCGCATTGCACAAATACACGTAAAATAAAAACCGCCCCTGCGCCAACAGGAACGGTCTTTAAGGTACATCCGAAGATATACACTATACTTTGGTCGGTAATATTGTATCATCTTCGGACAGCTATCGCAAGCGGAACACTTGTTCTCTGCTAGCTGTTATTTTTATACCCATTTTTAAGGAAGGTGGTACAATGAAAGAAGATAATAGAATTGTAGCATTATACGTTCGTGTATCTACTGGATACCAAGTTGATAAAGACTCTCTTCCATTCCAGAAGAAAGAGTTAAAAGCATATTGTGAACACGTTCTGCACATAGACAAAAACCGTATCGAGATATTTGAAGATGCTGGAAAGTCAGGAAAGAATACCAAACGACCAGCCTTTGAGCGAATGATGGATAAGGTAAAAGCCGGGCAAGTATCTCATGTCGTGGTTTACAAGATTGACCGTATCTCGAGAAACCTTATCGACTTTTCAATCATGTACAATGAGTTTAAATACCACAGAGTTGCGTTCATCTCACTGAACGAGCAATTTGATACCTCTAGCGCAATGGGAGAGGCTATGCTTAAAATTGTACTAGTGTTTGCAGAAATGGAGCGTAAGCTCACGTCAGAGCGTGTCACAGATGTAATGATAGGCAGAGCGCAGAGTGGATTGTGGAACGGAGCTAGAGTGCCATATGGTTGGGATTGGGATGATGAAAAGAAATGTCCAGTACATTCAAAGGTTGAAGCAAAGTATGTGAAACAGATGTACGAAGATTATCTCAATGGTGGCTCAAGTGTATCTATAGCGAAAAACTATAACGCAAACAAGATTCCGACTAAGCGTGGTGGCGAATGGACCTCAAAGACAATTGCCGATGTGATTCGCAACCCAATGAACAAAGGTGATTACAGATACAATTACAGAGAGTCCGCTAGAGGTCGTAAAAAGCCACAGGAAGAAGTTATTTACATCAAAGGTGTATTTGAACCACTTGTATCTATAAACGACTGGGAAAAGGCAAATAAGCTCATGGATGGACGTGGATTTAAGATGAACTCAAGCGGACAGATAATCATGAACAAGCGTTGCAATGTATTCACTGGTTTAATCTTTTGCGGAAAGTGCGGAGAACGATACAATGTTAGAAGCAAGGACTGTAGACAAGGAAGTGGATTCCGACCATCATCCTATGCGTGTGGAAAGAAATCACGAAAAGGAACTTGCGACAACCAAAATATCAGTGATGTAATAATAGCTCCAATAATGATAAATTACATAGCAGCTATGGTTGATGTTTCCAAGCATAAAAGACACATCAAGACAACGAAAGAACTCGAGCAAATGATTCTTAAACGAATCAGCTTTTCAGATATCGTCGGAATTTCCGAAGATAGTTTGAAGGACACTTTAGATTTACTATATGGGAAGAATGGAACTCAACTATGGTCAGCAAACACAGTCAGCCAAGAAGATAAATCAGAGAACAAACAAAAGCTAACCGAACTACAGGTGAAACTTGAAAAAACAGAAAGAGCTATTGAGCGACTCAAGAAAGCATTTTTATTTGATGATGACGGAATAGACGAGAAGGAATTTCTCGAAATGAAATCAGCGTTGGAGATTGACCGAGTGAAGATTGAAAATGAAATAAAGGGAATGGAAACAGAATCAATTTCCGTAAATGTGAATCAAGTAGAGTTCATTAAAACTGCATCGCAGTATTTGCTCATGCACGAACTGAACAAAGATGAAATAATAAATTACAAAGAGCTTGCGATCGCAGACGAGGATTCCATTAAAAATCTTTTCAACTCAGTGCTCGACCACATAACCGTAATGGATAAGCGCATCACTGAAATAGTATTCAAAAACGGACTCACGCACAAGCTACTCTATAAATAGCAAAAAGCCCTAGAAATTAACGTTTCCGGGGCTTTCTTTATGTTCTTACAGATTCGGTGTTGCCAGTACCATCTGACAACCAAATGTTTGAATTGCTGCGACTAATGGGCGTCCCAGTTCCTCTGACATTTTAGCAACATATTCTTTTGCTTTTTCCATAAAATAATACTGACGCGCAGGTTCTTCTAACGGAGCATCCGCTACCAATTTTACATTTTCAATTATATCTTTCATCATTATTTCCTTTATACAAACTGATTGCAGGATGCATCATAAGCATAATCAATCAGGTCTAATTTATCTGTAAGTTCTTCTTTGTTCACTTCCATCTCACTGCATAACTGATCCAGTGACGGATAAAAATCTCTGAGCTTTGTATTTATGACGCTCAGAAGGATGACAGGATCCTGTGGTAAATTCTGTAACATGATCCTAGTTTCCTTTCTTGTTCATATATTTTTCGCCATACTTCTCACCAAGATTAACAATACTTCCATCTTTTTGTTCCATGTCAATATTGTTCAGCTGGCTTCTTAAGTTCACCCGGATAAGTTCCATATATTCTTTACGAAGAATCTTCTGTTCTTTCGCTTCTTCCGGAGTGAGTCCTTCCGCTTTTGATTTTTTATATAATTCATTGATACGATCAATCTTCTTTTGTTCCATTGTCTATCTCTCTCCTTTTTCTTGTTCCGTTTAATGTTGCGATATTCGTTACTGTTCACTCCCGTGTGAACAGTAACCGATATTCTTTCCGCTGACTCTGTATTATACACGATTCTGTGCACTTCGTCCACTTTTTTAACTGGAATAATTCTCAAGAAAACCATACAGTTCTTCCGCTGACTTAAGATAGATCCCATTTTTCAAATCCTGTTGTACTTCATCCGGCAGATTGTTTACGGACAGACTGGTTGTTTCGTAAAGGGTTGTCCCATCTTGCAGATAGACCGCAACATATCCATGCAGCTCTTTCAGATAATAGGCATCATCTGAAACAGACTCTCCTTTTGCTGAGCTGCGTCTGATTTGAATGGAATCATTTTTTTCATTTTTTGTCAGTTCTATAGCCTTTTCCTTTTCCAGTAGATTGTGGTAACTAACCTGATAACCTGCAATCAAACATCCGGTAATCAGAAATAAAACAGAAAAAAAGCCAATCATGTATTTTTTCATCGCAAATCGCTCCTTTTTTCATACAGTATTGGCTTTTTTATTTTTTTTATTCTTCTACTTTTACGGATGGGAGCAGATGGAATTTCTTAGAAATTCTCAGGATACGTCCACCCATTGGAAGATCAAGGATATCATCTTCAGAAAGTGTTCCGATCTTTAACATAACAACCGCATAAACAAGTATTGCTACAATCAGTGAAATGCATACCGGAATTACACGACCGCCGATCAGTGTATCAAACAGTCTGAATACGCCGAAAGTTACAATACCCATCACTGCTGCAGCAGCGAATGGTTTTCCGAAAGTGCTTACAAAATCGATTTTGAAACCGCTGACTTTTCGAATCTTGAGCAGGTTCAAAATACTCATTGCAAGTGCAAATACAATATTTCCACCCACCAGCGCATAGACGTTCATCTTGAAGACAGTCATCATCAGTACAAATGCTACCAGATGGATTCCAAGAGCTGCTGCAGCATTCTTTGCAGGACTTGTCATGTAGTTTAATCCATGAAGAATGGAATTCGTTACAGAGGAAAGTCCATACAGTACAACAACGATAGCTCCTGCCATCAATAGACGCGCTGGTGTTGCACTGGAGTCATTGTACAGCAGAACCATAATTGGGGAAGCAAGTACAAAATAACCGATACAACTAGGAATAGCAATTACCATTGTAAGACGTAATGTCTGGTTAATCTTACTGTGAACCTGTTTCTTTGTACCTGCTGTAACAACAGCTGTAAGACTTGGCACAAGAGATGTTCCAAGTGCATTCGCAATTGCCATCGGGACATTGATCAGGGTGTCGTATTTACCGGTATAAATACCCTGAAGAGCCATATATTCTTTCTCTACATAGCCTTGTGACTCCATAACATGATTAAAGATTGTAAGGTCGATAATCTGGTTAATATTATATACAGCGGTACTGAATACAACTGGGATTGCTGTTAAAAGTAATGCTTTCAGAAGGAAAGAATAACTTTCAACATTCTGGGTGCGGTCTCTTTTAAGCTGTTTGCGTATCACATTTTTATATATAAAAATGACAAACAAAAGAAATAACAATCCAGATAAAGAGCCGACAACCGTTCCAAGTGTACTTCCGGCAGCACCGTAAGCAGGTCCGAGAAGCTCCTCTCCGGATTTTTCTCCTGCTTTTATTCCGATACCAAAGAGGACACTTGCGCCGACAATACTGATCACGGCATTAAATACCTGCTCAATGATCTGTGAGATAGCTGTTGGAAGCATTGTTCCCATTCCCTGGAAATATCCACGGATAACAGCCATGACTGCAACGATCAGAAGTCCCGGGGCAAGAACCCGCAGTGCGTAAACGCTAAGTGGAGATTTCATTAAATGTGTTGAAATCAGTCCTGCTCCCAAAAAGATTGTCAGCGAGATGAATAATCCAACACCGATTGCAAAAGCAAGGGAACAGATAAATACACGGAATGCATTTCGTCTCTGACGCTTTGCAAGGCGGATCGATACCAGCTTGGATACGGCAGTCGGAAGGCTGAATGATGAAATCATCAGAGCGATTGCATAGACCTGATAGGCATATCCATAAAATCCGTTTCCTTCATCTCCTAAAATATTCGTCAGCGGAATCCTGTAGACTACGCCTATGATTTTTGTAAGTACAGCTGCTGCTGCAAGTATCGAACCCTGGACAATATAATCATCCTTTTTCGTTCGTTTTTTCGTTGTTTGTGCCTCAGTTTCAGACATGACTTCCTCCTAGTGTCCCATTCCTTAAAATCTATTTAATATATGTATCCCATCAGCGGAAAATACCGACTTTTTCCATGATTTCTTTCTGTTTCGCTTCCATGACAACACGTTCTTCATCAACCATGTGATCGTATCCAAATAAGTGAAGCATACTGTGTGCAATCAGGAAAGCATACTCTCTTTTGGGTAAATGTCCATATTCTTCAGCCTGAGATAACACTTTTTCCTTTGAGATAACGATATCACCAAGCATCAATTCTCCGGATTCCGGATTAAAGGCTTCTGCACTTTCTTCATCAATCACGGAAAAATCTCCCGGCTCTTCGTATTCAATCATAGGGAAAGAAAGTACATCTGTTGGGCGGTCAATTCCACGTTGTTCCAGATTCATTTCGTGAATCTGGGCATTCTCTGTTAAAAGAAGATTGATCTCTGCTTCATAAGGACAGTCTGCAAGTTCTAATGCAGCGTCAATAACTAATGCGGCAATCTCTTCTGTATCAAAGTCTAACTTTATATTCCCCTCTTCTTCGATAAAAAGACTCATCCTTTTTTCCTCCTGTTTTCTCTCGGTCTGGACGATTTCTTCTCATAGTCCTCATATGCTTTTACAATTTTCTGAACTAATGGATGTCTTACAACATCTTTGCTTGTCAGCGTACAGATGTTGATCCCTTCTAGATCTTTTACAACCTTTACAGCAACATCAAGTCCGGATATTGTTCCGGATGGAAGATCTTTCTGCGTAGAATCACCTGTAATGACAACTTTGGATCCAAAACCGATTCTTGTTAAGAACATCTTCATCTGGGCCGGCGTTGTATTCTGTGCTTCATCAAGGATGATGAACGCATTATCTAAAGTACGCCCGCGCATATATGCCAGAGGAGCAACTTCAATCAATCCTTTCTCAGAATTCTTAAGAAAACTGTCAGCTCCCATGATCTGATAAAGTGCGTCATATAAAGGTCTTAAATACGGATCAATCTTGCTTTGCAGGTCACCCGGAAGAAATCCCAGTTTCTCTCCGGCTTCAATCGCCGGACGCGTCAGGATGATTCTGCTTACTTCTTCGCGCTTGAATGCTGTGATTGCCATTGCCATCGCAAGATAGGTCTTTCCTGTTCCGGCAGGTCCGAGACCGAAAGTGATCATTCCATTACGAATTGCATCAACATATTTTTTCTGACCTAATGTTTTAGGTTTGATTGGTTTTCCCTGTAGTGTATGACAGATCAGATCTTTATCAATAGAAACAAGGGCTTCTTCCTGATCTTCAAATACGAGCGAGATTGCATAGTCTACATTCTGTTCCGTAATCGTATTTCCTCGTTTAGCAAGTTCCACAAGCTGTGTAAGTACACGCTGGGCTTTCTGTGCAGCAATTGTATCTCCTACAATCTTAGTTGCACCGTCACGTGAAATCAATGTGACATGAAAAGTTCTTTCTATTTTCTTTATATAAGTATCAAACTGGCCAAATACATTTATCTCGTATTCAGCCGGAATATCAATGATCAGTTCCGACAGACTCATCCGGTTCGTTCCTTTCTAAAGTTATTCTTGCGGTCTCTGTTTCCTCTTCAATCTGCTGATTCAGATAGAGCGTACCTGAAGCCGTTGCCTTTTCGGCAGATATATATATCTTAACATTTTTTTCATTAATTTGAATACCCTTTTCCTCTAAATCTTTACAAAAATAACGAAATCGACTGCTTAAAATTGTCTGTATCTCTTTTTTTGTATATTT
>ERZ791885.193-NODE-193-length-64822-cov-3.640882_pt1 | contig 64822 bp, 72 predicted proteins | sample MGYA00510159_ERZ791885 | MGnify/ENA primary metagenome ERZ791885 (study PRJEB30046, sample SAMN00792054) | human gut metagenome | study: EMG produced TPA metagenomics assembly of the A metagenome-wide association study of gut microbiota in type 2... | reverse complement strand
GTTTCAGGTGCGTGTGTCGAGAGGCATGCAGGTTCGAGTCCTGTTCTGGGCACTTCAAAGCGGATGACTTATATGGTTGTCCGCTTTTTTTATATTCCCTTATGAGGTTCGATTAAACTTTGAACCATTATTTCCGTCTCTTATAGAAGGGGAACGGAAGGAGATAATGATTATTTTCTTATATTTACCCCAAATTAGTGAGTAGGAATGCAACAATATATAGAGGAAGAGATAATAAAACAATTACGTGATCCGGCGCATCAACGTGATGCCTTCGCGCAGGTTGTCAATTTCTACGGGGAGAAGTTGTATTGGCAGATACGAAAGATGGTGTTGGACCATGACGATGCCAACGACTTATTGCAGAATACATTCCTGAAAGCCTGGATGAATATCGACTATTTTCGGGGAGAGGCGAAGTTGTCGACTTGGTTGTATAAGATTGCGATAAACGAATGTATAACCTTTCTGAACCGCCAGCGTGTGCAGAACAATGTCTCGATTGACGATACGGACGTGTTTTTGCTGGAGCGCCTGAAAGGAGACGAATATTTCGACGGGGATGCCGCACAGATGAAACTGCAGAAAGCCATCCTGACATTGCCGGAGAAACAGCGTGCCGTTTTTAATATGAAATATTTTGACGATATGAAATATGAAGATATGTCTGAGATTTTCGGAACTTCCGTAGGCGCTTTAAAAGCTTCCTATCATCATGCGGTGAAGAAAGTAGAGGAGTTTTTAACAAAAGACATTTAAACCTTTCGTGTTACCATTTGTCAAAAGAACATAAAAGAGAGATGATATGAAAACAGAACAAAACAATCTGGACCGTCTTAAAGGGAAAAATCCTTTTACTGTACCTGAGGGGTATATGGAGGGATTGACGGCAAACATTATGAGTCAGCTTCCCGAAAGAGAGCCTGAAGAGGAGGTGAAAAAGGTTTCCTTGATGGATCGTGTTCGTCCCTGGTTATATATGGCAGCCGTTTTTGCCGGATTGGGGTTGTTTTTTAAAGTTTTGGTCGGATCCGAAGATAAAGCGGCGAAAACCGACTCGCTACTCGTAAAAACAGAAGTGTCTCCAGCCTCAGTTTCTGCTTTGCAAGCGGCCGAGGATGAAGAATACTTGGAGTACCTGGAAGAGCAATATGCCGGTTATATATTGGCAGAAGAAATAGGGGAAACCGAATAAATTGAAAAAAAATAAAGTTTGACAAAATATTTTTGAAAGAATGCTTGTATGAATAAAATATTTTTTATTACATTTGTGGCGTGTTCAGTTGTGTTCTCATTCAGTGCTCACGCTCAAAGTGGGAAACAGCATCGCAATTTTGATAGAGAAGCGTTCTTTGCTAAGAAGAATGCTTTTATTACGGCAGAGATGGGGTTAACCCCGGAAGAGGCAGCATCATTTATACCTCTTTGTAACGAACTGCAAGAAAAGATGTTTGAGGCCGGTCGTGAATGTCGTAAACTATCCAAAGATTTAAAGCATAATGAAAATGCAACCGATGCTGATTACCTGAAGGTGATTGATGAGTGTGTGAGCGTGAACATGAGGCAGGCACAGTTGGAAAAGGAGTATTATGAAAAGTTTAAAAAGATATTGTCTCCAAAGAAACTTTATAGATATAAACGTGCGGAAGGAAAGTTTGCGCGGGAATTTATGAGAGGAGGAGACGATAGAAAAGAAGAGAATAGAAAGAAATAAAATATTATCATTATTTGTGTTTTTTGTTTAGATTTAGTTTTGGCGTTTAAGTTAAGGGAGGGGTGGCGACGTGATGTCGGTTCCCCTTTTGTTTTTATAGCCCTTTCGCTTTTGCTTCGTTCCAGATCCGGTCCATTTCTTCCAAAGACATATCCTTTAATGACTTGCCTTCTTTGATAGTATGCTCTTCCAAATAGTTGAAACGGCGGGTGAATTTCTGGTTTGTGCGTTCCAAGGCATTGTCCGGATTGATCTTATAAAGGCGGGCTGCGTTGATCAGACTGAAGAACAGGTCTCCGAACTCTGCTTCCATCTTATCTGCATCCATCTTGTCGATTTCAGTCTTCAGTTCGGTAAACTCTTCGTGCACCTTATCCCAGACCTGGTCGCGTTGTTCCCAGTCGAAACCCACGTTGCGGGCTTTGTCCTGGATGCGGTGAGCTTTGACTACGGAAGGAAGTGAAGTGGGGACACCTTCGAGAACTGTCTTGTTGCCGCCTTTTTCCTTTAGTTTGAGTTGTTCCCAGCTCTGTTCAACCTTGCCGGCTGTTTCGGCCTGAGCGTTTCCGAAGACATGCGGATGGCGGTAGATCAGTTTCTGGCAAAGGCTGTCGCACACGTCTTTGATGTCGAACACCGCTTTTTCTTCACCGATCTTGGCATAGAAGACAATGTGCAGGAGCAGGTCGCCCAATTCTTTTTTGATGTTATTGTTGTCATCTTTCATGATGGCATCGCATAATTCGTAAGTCTCTTCGATCGTATTCGTGCGAAGACTTTCGTTCGTTTGCTTACGGTCCCACGGACATTTCACACGAAGCTCGTCCAGAATGTCGAGCAGCTGTCCGAAGGCTTCCATCTTTTCTTGTTTTGTTGCCATTTTTAGTTGTTTGGTTGGAGAGGAAGGAGGTGTGTCAAATTTCATCTTTCTCTTGCCGGGAGATGAATTCCCCGGCAAGAGATTGAATTCTCTATCTTTTAACACACAGCCTATAAGATGTTATTTATTCTTTTCTTGTTCTTTAAATACCTTCAGCCCGTTTTCCAGGAATTTGATATAGTCGGGGACACTTTCGTTAAATGCATACGACGGGCCGAGCGGTTTGCCTTCGGCATTCAGCAGAATGTAAAACGGTTGGGCGTTTGCACCGAACTTACTACGCTGCAAGTAACTCCATTTGTCGCCGATTGTTTTCAATTTGCGAGTCTTGCCATGCTCTTCGATTGTGATCGGCTGCGGCAGCTTCGTCTTATCATCGACCATCAAGGTGATCAAGACATAATCATTTTCCAATATCTGTTTCACTTTCGGGTCGGTCCAAACGGATGCTTCCATCTTGCGGCAGTTCACGCAACCGAAACCGGAGAAATCGATCATGACCGGCTTGTTCACCTTCTTGGCATAAGCCATACCGGTTTCGTAATCGTCAAAAGCAGCATGCACTTCACTGTTGTACAGGTTGAAATCCTGAGTGTACAAGGGAGGAGCGAAAGCACTGATCGCTTTTAGAGGAGCCCCCCAAAGGCCCGGAACCATATAAACGGCAAAAGAGAAAGAAATGATCGCCATGAACAGGCGCGGCACGGATACGTACGGAAGGTCGCTGTCGTGGCTGAACTTGATCTTACCCAACAGGTAACAACCCAACAGGATAAAGATCACGATCCAAAGCACGATAAACACTTCGCGGTCCAGCAAGCGCCATCCGTAAGCCAGGTCGGCAACCGAAAGGAACTTCAGCGCCAGTGCCAGTTCAAGGAAGCCTAACACCACCTTGACGGAGTTCAGCCAGCCTCCGGATTTCGGCATGCTTTGCAGCATGTTCGGGAAGATGGCGAAAAGGCTGAACGGAATAGACAATGCCAAAGCGAAACCGAACATGCCGATGGCCGGTCCTACCGCCGTTCCCATCGAAGCAGCCTGTACCAGCAAAGTCCCGATAATCGGACCTGTGCAAGAGAAGGAAACCAACACCAACGTGAACGACATGAAGAAAGTACTGATAATGCCCGTCGTCGAATCCGCCTTCGTGTCCAGTTTATTCGTCCAGGAGGAGGGTAATACCATTTCGAACGCTCCGAAGAAAGAGATGGCAAAGACTACTAACAACAAGAAGAATATGATATTGAAGATCGCATTCGTCGACAGGTCGTTCAGCGCACTTGCCCCGAATATACCCGTAATCAGCAATCCCATCACCAGATAAATCACAATGATTGAAAGTCCGTACGTCATCGCATCTCGTATCGCCTTCTTGCGGTCCTTCGTCCGTTTAAGGAAGAAGCTGACCGTCATCGGGATCATCGGCCATACGCAAGGTGTCAGCAAGGCGATCAATCCACCCAGGAAACCGGCGAAGAAGATGAACAACCAAGATGTGTCGGTTGCTGAAACCGTCGTGTCGCCGAATGCCTTCAACTGGTCGATGACAGGAGTCCAGAGGGCTGCGTCGTCGGTCAGCTCGTTGGAGGCGCGGACTGGCCTGTTCTCTGCTTTGTCCTTGTTGGTAACAGGGGCGGGAGCCTTCAGCTCGGCCACTTCTTCCACCACTTTTTCAGTATCCGGCTGCACGGCTGTCACATCGTCTTGTTCGACTTCCGGTTTTTCGACCACTGTTTCGGCGGCGGCTGTCATCTTTATATTCTTTTTGTCGAACGAAAAACTGACGCGATCGGGGGGCAGACAAGTCTCGTCGTTGCAAGCCATAAATTCCACTTCACCTTCGGCTTTGAACTTGGCTGGGTCGGTCACTTTGAACTTTTGGGTGAACGAAACGGTCCCTGGATACCAACGCAGGTTCATGGCGAACAGTTCGTCGTATACGGTGGTCGGTTTGACAGATGAAGTCGGTTTGCCGATCAGCTCGGCTCCTTTCAGTGTCTCGAATGTGAACGAAGTGGAGACAGGGCCTCCTTCCGGCAAGTCCTGGTCATACAAATGCCAGCCTTTATCGGCAGTAGCGGTAAAAACGATCTCTTTCTCTGCGGAGCCGGAGTCGTTCAGTTGTATCTTCCATTTTACAGGCTGGAGAATCTGTGCCTGTACGGTCAGTGCGACAAGCACCAACATCAAGGTACTAAAGAGCTTCTTCATATTATTTTTACTATTTTTGTTATTTAGCTAAAGAGGTAAATTTATCAGGAATGCGTGTTTCGAAATGCATCTCTTCGCCTGTTACCGGATGAATGAAGTTGAGCCGTCGGGCGTGAAGCATCAGCCGTCCGGTAGGATCTGTCTCCGCACCATACTTGTAATCGCCGGCGATGGAGTGTCCGATTGATTGCATCTGTGCGCGTATCTGGTTCTTGCGTCCTGTCTCCAGGTCGAGTTCCAACAGCGAGTAGGCTCCGTTGCTGTGCAGCAGGCGGTAGCGGGTGATCGCCTCTTTCCCGTCTCCTTCGGCTGTCACATACACCTGCATCTTTGCATTTTCGGTCAGGTTGGAGACGATTAGGTCGGAATCTTTCTCAGGGCGTCCTTCCACTACGGCCACGTATGTGCGTGCCGTGATGGCAGAGTTCCAGTTCGATTGCAATGCCTTTTGCACTTGCAGATTCTTGGCGAACATCATCAGCCCCGAAGTGTCGCGGTCCAGGCGATGGAGCACGAATATCTTGTTACGTGGATCTGTCTTCTTGACATATTCGCTGAGCAGATGAAGAGCTGTCCGTTCCTTCACGCGCGTGCTGGAAACCGAAAGTAAGCCTTCTTTCTTGTTTACGACTATCAGGTCGTCGTCTTCCCAAACAATTGTGAGCAGTGGATTGTTGAACTCGACTTTTCCCCGTTCGTAGCTGATTAACACCTCGTTGCCCGGTGTGAGCGGCGTGTTGAACTGGGAGGTTACCGTGCCATTGACTGAAATCTGTCCGTGGGCGAGTAGTGCCTTGACTGAACTTTTACTTTGTTCGTTTAAAAGACCGAACAGGAAAGGAAGTAACGTATTCTCTTCTTTCACTGTAACTTTACGTCCTCGAGGGGCTCTGGATCTATCTGTGCCTCTGTATTCTGAGCGTCTTGCCATATTCCTAATTATATATAGTTTACAAAGATACAGGCTTTTGGTCAATGCTGCAAGGAGATGCGGACAAATAAAATAAATCGGCTGTTACTGTTTTTCTTTGTATTTATTAGGAATTCCCTCTCTGTTATCAGTAAGTATGCGGCTTTTCTGTCATGCATATTGGCTATGGTGACCAAAGTTTAATTGGGAAGCCCATTTACGATAGTAGTAATAGACCAACTGCCACCTAGAAAAGTCTAGGGGAAGCATCTACCATTGACAACCGGTCTTAACTAAATAAAATATGGCGTTCCAAATCAGTCGCGAATCATATTTCCTCTTTCTTGCAGGTTCAACACTTTTGTTATATATTGCACTCGGTTTCCGTTAAATCAGTTTGATACATTTTTTTAAGTTTGGTCACTTAAAAAAAGAAATAATCCGGCTAATACGGAAACTTCTTTAGAAAAAGATTTCAATCATTTTTAAACAGGCTCTAAATTTAAGCCATGAAATAGAGATACCATGAATTGGAGTAGAAAAATGCCGAAGTCCGTTTGTGTTCTTCTTTTAGGAACAGCCCTATTGTCTTGTTCGGATCAGAAAGAAATCCAAATCACCGGAACCGTGCGGAACTTGAACGGCGGAATGATCGTTTACCAGCAATCTATCGCAGGCATGATGAATACGAAAACGATCGATACGTTACAAATCCAAAGCGATAGTACATTTACATTGACGTTACCGGTTGAAGATTATGAACGGGTGAATTTCATTTTGTATGGAAAAGCGGTATTGGGTTCGGTTATATCGAAAGGAGGAAAAATACAATTGGATGTAGATGCAACGGCTCAAGAACCTTTGACTATCCGGGGAGTGGATGAGAAGGCGGTAGCCGTTTCCCGATTGCTCAATCGACTGAATGCCGCTGTTTGGGATTTGCGTGCCCGCCGTGGCGACCGTTGGCAGATTGCTAAAGATACTGTAGCGACATCTGTAGCCCAAAAACTGAAAGATGATGCAGTCTCTCTGGAATCGCAATTGACGGGTTTGGATGAAGACTTACAGGAAAAAGCCCGGCAAGATATACGGATGCAGTTGTTGCTGGCTTTTCAGAACCAGACGATGGGTGCATTTTATCAGGCATCGGAAGCGACAAGGCAGAATTGGTTTACCGAGTTGGATCAGATGACGGCCTTTTGTATCCCGGATAATCCGAACAGTACTTTCAGTCCGGCCTTTTATGATGTGGCTTCCAATGAAATTGGTATCCGATATTATATGCGTCAGGAATCGATTCCGGAAGGTGTAGGAAAAGGTATCGGTTTGATGTATTACGATTTTGAACATCGTTTACAGGGCAAGGCACAAGAGGCAGCCATGGCTCTGCTTTTCCTGGAAGATCAGGAAAGGCAGATGAACGATCCGAAGATGCCGGTTTATGCCGAACGTTTCCTGCAATTATATCCGGAAACTTCCTGGCAACCGCTGGTGCAGGAAGCAATGGAAAAGAACCGGGCATTTAACCAAACCCGGATTCCGGAAGATCTTCATTTCCCGGATGTCTCACAAGCGAAAACTTTCCAGAATATTATCGCACCGTATAAAGGGAAAGTTATCTTTATGGACATTTGGGCAACGTGGTGTGGTCCTTGCCGTGATTCCTTTGCTTTTGTAAAGCCGTTGCAGGAATATGCTCAGGAAAAAGATATTGTTTTGCTGTATCTCTCGATTGATAATCCGGAAGCCGAAGAGAAATGGAAGAAGATGGCTGCTCATTATGACCTGAAAGGGGAACATATTCGCATTCAAGAGGCTTTCAAGCAGGAAATTTATGATACGTTTGGTTCGAATGGAGCCTTGTATATTCCACATTGCGTAATCATTGGTAAAGATGGAAAGATACGTCAGAAAGTAGCGGCTTCGCCGGAGAAGATGGAAGAACTGAAGAAACAATTGGAAGAAGCGATTAAATAAACGACGATGTCTTTACGTAAGTTTATAAGACGAGGTATCGGATTGCTGGGCTTTCTCTGGTTTGTTTCGGTTTACGCATATCCGATTCCGGACAGTATTGCTGTCCGCTTACAGGGTTTTGTCTCTGCCTTAGAACAGTTTGGAAAGGCTTTGCCTCAGGAAAAGGTATATCTGCATTTTGATAATACCAGCTATTATCAGGGCGATCAGATTTGGTTTCAGTGTTATGTCGTGACTTCCGAATTCAATCGGCCTACAGCGTGGAGCAAGACGTTGTATGTGGAATTACTGAATCCTGGAGGTGAGATTGTCTCCAGGCAGATTTTACCAATCCGCAACGGTCGTTGCCAGGGGAATTTTACGTTGACGCACTTACCTTTCTATTCCGGTTTTTATGAGGTACGTGCTTATACCAAATATATGTTGAACTTTGGAGAGGCAACAGTCTTCTCACGTATTTTCCCGGTGTTCGACAAACCGGATTCAGAAGGCGATTATACCCAAAAAGAAATTTGCCGACATCCGGGAAAGTATCCGCAGAAAAGGGAAAAGACCAGGAAAGAAAAGAAACTGAATCTCCGCTTTTATCCTGAGGGCGGAACGTTGATTCGCGATGTCCCGGTGCGGGTTGCCTTTGAAGCGACCGATGCTTTCGGTAATCCGGTGGATGTCTCCGGTTGTATCCTGAATAAGGAAAAAGAGGTCGTTTCGACATTCCGGACAAGTCACGAAGGAAAAGGTGTTTTTACCTATGTAGCTGATACGGAAGAAGTAAAGGCGGAAGTTGTTTGGCGAGACAAGAAATATCGCTTTTCTTTACCGGAAGCAGAGGAACAGGGATTCGCTTTTTCGGTTGACAATCTAAGTATCCCGGATAGTTTGGCTATTACGGTACAGAAGAATCGTTTTACGGCGGCTCAGGTATTGGGAGTAGCGGTTATGAGCCGAGGTAAATTATATAATTTCTGTATGCTGACGGTCAAGAGGAATCAGCCCTTCTCTTTTCGACTGGATAAGAAGAATTTACCGGTGGGTGTGTCTCAACTGGTCTTGTTTGATAAAGCCGGACAGGTTTTGGCTGACCGGTTGGTTTTTGTTGGAAAGCCGGATACCTTGTCGTTGGCTGTTCGGACGGATAAAGAACAGTATCTTCCGTATGATTCAATAGGTATTTCTTTCGAAGTGAATGATCCGCAAGGACAGCCGGCACCAACGCTCTTGTCGGTGTCGGTCCGGGATGGCCGGGAAGAAGTGGAAAGCAGGCATTCGATGTTGACGGATCTGTTGCTGATGTCGGAAATCAAAGGGTATGTACGCCGTCCTTCCTGGTATTTTGAGTCGGATGATACGTTGCATCGTCAGGCTTTGGATGAATTGTTGATGGTGCAGGGCTGGAGGCGTTATGAATGGAAGCATTGGGCCGGTGTGGAACCTTTTGAACTGAAGTATCTGCCGGAGCAGGGAATCGAACTGCACGGCCAGGTAGTTTCAATGGTTCGTAGTAAGCCGCGTCCGGATGTGCAAGTAACTTCTTTTCTGACGAAGCGAGGCGAGGAAGACAATCCGACGGATCAGAATACATCCTGCTTCGATGTTTTTACTACGGATAGTTTAGGACGGTTTTCTTTTATTTCTCAGGTGGAAGGAAAATGGAATCTGATTCTATCTGTTTCCGAAAAGGGGAAGAAGAAAGATCATCGGATTGTTCTGGACCGGGTGTTTCATCCGGAACCTCGAAGATACCCAATGGCAGAATTGCAGGTGCATATTTCAGGCGATGAAAAGGTCTCTTTGCCCGATACACAGCTGAATGATACGGTATTTATGCAGGAAAACATGGAGCAATTATTCAAGGCGTATGAAGATTCTCTGCGAAAACTGGGAATGGACGAAAAGATTCATCGGATCGATGAAGTGGTGGTTAAGGCCAAGAAACTAGATAAAGCTGCCGAAGTTTATAAAACCCGGACCAAGTCGATCGCTTATTATGATGTCGCTTCCGAAATGGACGATATTCAGGACCGTAATGGTTTTATCGGCGATGATATTCATGAACTGATGATTAATATGAATTCTGAGTTCTATCGGGAGCATAGTCCAGGCGGGCAGGAATATCTTTTTTATAAAGGGCGGATGGTCCTTTTTGCGATCAATTACGAACGTACCTACCACAATGAAATGGATTATAATAAGTACCGCTTACTTCCTTTAGAGGCGATTAAATCCGTTTATATCAGTGAAGACTTTGGAACGATCTGCCGGTATGCCGATCCGCGTTTTACACCGATCAATATCGATAAATTATATCGGTGTGTTGTCTTGATCGAAACTTATCCGGAAGATCAGATCTCTGTGAAAGGTGGAAAAGGCGTACGCAAAACCTGGCTGGAAGGATATAGTGAAGTGAAAGACTTCTATCAGCCCGATTATCGCGTATTGCCGAAAGAAAATGATTATCGTCGTACCCTTTATTGGAATCCGGCATTGTCAACGGATGAACAGGGAAAGGCTTATATTCGTTTTTACAACAACAGTCGTTGTAAATATCCCCGGATTACGGTTGAAACTCTGACGGAAGATGGAAAAATCGGAGTTTTCCGGCAGTGATTAAGTGATTATTTGATACGGTTACCATGTATTTTCGCTTCCTTTCTTGCCTGCCGATTTTACTTTGCTGCTATTTGCAAAAGACTATGTCCTTAACAAAGACTTTTGATTGACGTTTTCGGTTCTTCGTCACTTTCGGGGCAGGTCATGTGTTAAAGCTAGTTTATGCATAGCAAGGTAATGCTTGCCCTGTTGAACATTTCAGATCTCAAAGGTCAGTTCATCTACATGCTTGAGGATACTTTTTTGCTGTGGTTCCGAATTTTGGTGCAGCTGCCCTGATAAAATTTAGCTCTTATATGCTTATCTATATTATTTTTGTACTTTTGCATCTTAAAATAGCGGACTTCTTTTGTCTGTGCCGAACATAGATATAATTATAACGAAACAATATGGAAATTGCAAGTAAGTACAACCCCGCAGAAGTAGAGGGTAAGTGGTATCAGTATTGGTTGGATAACGGCTTTTTCAAGTCGAAACCCGATGGTCGTGAGCCGTATACGATTGTTATTCCGCCCCCAAACGTCACAGGCGTGCTTCATATGGGACACATGCTTAACAATACCATTCAGGATATTCTGATCCGTCGTGCCCGTATGCAGGGGAAGAACGCTTGTTGGGTGCCGGGAACGGACCATGCTTCCATTGCAACCGAAGCGAAAGTCGTGAATCGCCTTGCACAGCAGGGAATTAAGAAGACTGACCTGACGCGTGAAGATTTCTTGAAACATGCTTGGGAATGGAAGGAAGAACACGGAGGCATCATCCTTAAGCAGTTGCGTAAGCTGGGGGCGTCCTGTGATTGGGACCGTACGGCTTTCACGATGGACGAATTGCGTTCCGAAAGTGTGATCAAGGTTTTTGTCGATCTCTATAATAAAGGACTGATATATCGTGGTGTCCGTATGGTGAACTGGGATCCGAAAGCGCTGACTGCCCTGTCCGACGAAGAGGTTATATATAAGGAAGAGCACAGCAAACTGTATTACCTCCGCTACAAGGTGGAAGGTGATCCGGAAGGCCGTTATGCGATTGTCGCAACAACCCGTCCCGAAACAATCATGGGGGATACGGCCATGTGTATCAATCCGAACGACCCGAAGAACACTTGGTTGAAAGGGAAGAAAGTGATTGTTCCGTTGGTAAACCGTGTGATTCCTGTGATCGAGGACGATTATGTGGATATCGAGTTCGGTACAGGTTGTCTGAAGGTAACTCCGGCACACGATGTGAACGACTATATGTTGGGCGAAAAATATAATTTGCCTTCTATCGATATATTCAATGATAACGGTACGATCAGCGAGGCTGGCGGTTTGTATGTCGGTATGGACCGTTTCGATGTTCGTAAGCAGATCGAAAAAGACCTGGAGGCTGCCGGCTTGATGGAAAAGGTGGAAGCTTATGAAAATAAAGTCGGTTTCTCCGAACGCACCAATGTGCCTATCGAACCGAAGTTGTCTATGCAATGGTTCTTGAAGATGGAACACCTCGCACAGATCGCTTTGGAACCGGTGATGAAGGACGACATCAAGTTCTATCCTCCGAAGTTTAAGAATACCTATCGTCATTGGATGGAAAACATCAAGGACTGGTGTATCAGCCGTCAGTTGTGGTGGGGACACCGTATTCCGGCTTATTTCCTGCCCGAAGGGGGGTATGTTGTAGCCGAAACGGCAGAGAAAGCTTTAGAAATAGCAAAAGAAAAGACAGGTAACGCTTCTTTGACGATGGCTGATCTACGTCAGGACGAGGATGTGCTGGATACCTGGTTCTCTTCCTGGTTATGGCCGATCTCTCTGTTTAATGGTATCAACGATCCGGACAACCAGGAGATTAACTACTACTATCCGACGAGCGACTTGGTGACAGGACCGGATATTATTTTCTTCTGGGTAGCCCGTATGATTATGGCCGGTTACGAATATCGGGGTAAGATGCCGTTCAAGAATGTTTATTTTACCGGTATCGTACGTGACAAACTGGGTCGTAAGATGTCCAAGTCATTGGGAAATTCTCCCGACCCGCTGCAGCTTATCGAGCAATACGGTGCTGACGGTGTGCGTATGGGATTGATGATGGCGGCGCCTGCCGGAAACGACATTCCTTTTGACGATGCGTTGTGCGAGCAGGGACGTAATTTTAACAATAAGATATGGAATGCTTTCCGTCTGATTAAAGGATGGACGGTTGATTCAACTATCGAACAGCCCGAAGCGGCAGCTACAGCTGTCAAATGGTTTAAGATGCAACTGGACAAGACGATCGCTGAAATGGACGATCTGTTCGGCAAATACCGCTTGAGTGAAGCAATGATGGCTGTTTACAAACTCTTTTGGGATGAGTTCTCTTCTTGGTACTTAGAAATGGTTAAGCCGGGTTATCAACAGCCTGTTGATAAGTCAACTTACTTATCGACACTTGGCTTCTTCGATGCCCTGCTTCGCCTGCTTCATCCGTTTATGCCCTTTATTACAGAGGAGTTGTGGCAAGCGTTGGAGCCGCGTAAGGAAGGCGAGAGCTTGATGGTCGCACTGATACCGGAGGTTGCTCCTGTTGATAACTTATATCTGGAAGATTTCGAAATTGCAAAAGAAATTGTGGGTGGAGTGCGTACGATACGTCTTCAGAAAAATATACCGAATAAGGAAGCATTGGAATTGCAGGTATTGGGTGAACACAACGATCACTTCAACGCCGTAATTGCCAAAATGTGTAATTTGTCGTCTATCATCCGTACGGAAGAAAAAACGGCCGGTTCTGCTTCCTTCCTGGTGCGTACGACGGAATATGCTGTCCCATTGGGTAATATGATCAACGTGGAGGAGGAACTGGCTAAGCTTCAGGATGAACTGAAATACCAGCAAGGCTTCCTGGCTTCTGTCATGAAAAAGTTAAGCAACGAAAGTTTTGTAAGCAAGGCTCCGGCCAAAGTCATTGAAATGGAACGTAAGAAACAGGCCGATGCAGAAAGTAAAATCAAGTCTATCGAAGAAAGCATCGCGGCTTTGAAGAAGTAGGTTTCAGAAATATAACCAGATGAAGTATTTCTTCTGGTTGGCCTTATGTTATTGACGCAAACTACTGTCTTGTTGAATGCAAACAATGAGACAGATAGTTTGCGTTCTGTTTTAATGGCTCTTCCTGCCGGAGAAAAGATGGAGGAAGCGGTTGGGGGAGTTGACTTTGCGACGATATGAATTAATTATTGCAAAGTATTCTATTTTCTTTCCAAATGTTATCGTGCACACTAAAAAAAGATTATATTTGCTGTCATAATATACAAGCACATAATTTTAATTTAATATCATGGAGAAATCAAGAAGATCTTTTTTTAAGAAAGGGCTGGCAGGAGCTATCCTGTTGGGTACGGCAAGCGTAGCAAAGGCCGGATTGCCCGATCCCGTGAAGCCTAAGGCAGCTAAGGCCGTAAATCCTTTTCATTTGGGTATGGCCGGGTATACATTTGTAAACTTTGACTTGGAAACTACGTTAAAAACTTTGCAGCGTCTGGATATTCATTATCTTTGTATCAAGGATTTTCACCTGCCGTTGGATAGCAATGACGATCAAATCAAGGCTTTCCATGACAAATGCGCTTCTTATGGTGTGACTGGATATGCTGTCGGTCCTATCTATATGAAGAGCGAGGCTGAAATAGATCGTGGTTTTGAATATGCGAAACGAGTAGGCGTGAAAACGATTGTCGGCGTACCGAATTACGAACTTTTGCCCTATGTGGACAAGAAAGTGAAAGAGTACGACTTCAATTATGCGATCCATTTGCACGGACCCGATATCAAGACTTATCCGGATGCAACGGACGTTTGGGAACATACGAAAGATTTGGACCCGCGTATCGGTATGTGTCTGGATGTTGGTCACGATCTTCGTAACGGTTGTGATCCTGTTGCCGACTTGAAGAAATATCATACCCGTGTGTTCGATATGCACATTAAAGATGTGACGGATTCTTCAAAGGCTGGACGCGGCATTGAGATCGGGCGCGGAAAGATCGATTTCCCCGCATTGATTCGTATGATGCGCGAGGTGAACTATACAGGAATGTGCAGTCTTGAGTTCGAAAAGGACATGAAAGATCCTTTCCTCGGTATCGCAGAGTCTATCGGCTATTTCAAGGCCGTTAGTGATATGGCATGATAAGAATTATGATTTATGATTTGTGATTTATGATTTATGAAGCACAAGTTGTGAAGCATAATTCATAAATTATAAATCATAAATGTAAAGATGAGAACAACGTTGTATCTATTGATGGCCTGCCTGTTTTCGGCGTGCAACACCATTGAATATATTGGAATAGAAACTTATAATCCGGCCGAGATTACTTTCCCGAAGAATGTCGACAAGGTTTTGATTGTTAATAACGCCGTTCCCCAGCCCGACGATGTCGGCTATACCTATAATTTATATGGAACTGTGCAGGACACGGCCCGTGCCCATGCGGATAGTGCTTTGTATGATGCCTGCCATTCCTTAGGCAAATCGATTGTGGATGTCTCTTTCTTCAATGATGTTCTTCTCTATCATGATGGCACTCGTCAGGATACAAAATATTTGGTGGATGAAAAGTTGACACCCGAAACGGTGAAAGAATTGTGCCGGGAGACAGGGACGGATGCTGTTATTTCGCTCGATCGCCTGTTGTTCCGGATGGAAAAGGATGTTGTCGCTTTTGCCGAAGGCTTTGTCGTGGGAGGAGTCGATATCGAGATTACTGGGGTCGTCCGTGGTTATCTTCCCGGACGGGATAATCCGTTGGCTACTGTTTACGTGCAGGATAGTGTTTTCTGGTCTGAAAGTGCGGATAATATGGAGTTGTTGAAACTTTATTTACCGTCGCCGGATGAAGCTTTACGGGCTGCTGGGCAGTATATTGGTAGGAAGGTTACTCCGAACTTTGTTCCTCATTGGGATAATGAAAGCCGTTGGTTCTATAAAGGTGAAGGGGCGCGTTGGAAAGAAGCGACCGCCTATGCCTTGTCTGACAAATGGGAGGAAGCGGCTTCACGTTGGAAGCATGTGTATGAAAATTCTTCACGTTGGAAAGAGCGGGCAAAGGCTGCATCGAACTTGGCTTTGTTTTATGAAATGAAGACTCAGTTGAAGGATGCCTATGACTGGGCTGCTAAATCTTACGAGATTTTTAATAATAAAAAGGGCGAAGATTATAATTACACGAAAATGCAACGGCTGTATGTAGAGGCTCTTGGCAAGCGTATCCGTTCAGATCAGAAACTAAATAAGCAATTTGGAGAATAATAATCTTATATTCTCTGAATTATTATTACTTTTGGCAGACGTTTCGAATAAAGAATAAATAACTAAGATATGAGTGCAAATAATGCAAAGGTTCAGGCTGTCATAGAAACGACTTTCAATTCGGCCATCAATAAGCTTGCTGCGAATGAAGCTGGCAACTGTTACAGCGATTTATATGTGCAGGTAGATGCTGAAAGTGGTGAATTGCTTATTTATGATGAAGAGGATGTGCTGGTTGAGAAGACAATCATTTTCGATTGGGTGAATACGGCATGTGATGATGATCAATTTACTCAACAGGTTGCTGCAACTTTGAAAGCTGTGCTTGCCGTTCTGGTTACAAAAAAAGTTTTTGATAACCCTTGTTTTCTGAAACCGTTCTCGGTAAGCCTGACTGACGAGGATTTCTCTGTCATTGAGGAACTTCTGTTCTTGGACGATGAAAATCTTCGTTTGGATGATCCTCTTTTAAAAGATTTGGATGCAGATTTGGATGATTTTTTAGCAAAACTTCTTTCAGATGTCAAATAAACATATTATATTTGCGCCCGCATTCAGGAAGTAAATGTTGCCGAAATAGCTCAGCTGGTAGAGCAACGCATTCGTAATGCGTAGGTCGGGGGTTCGAGTCCCCCTTTCGGCTCACAAGACAAAAAGAGCTAAACTTCTTATATTTAAGGCTTTTAGCTCTTTTGTTTTTTACTTCTTCTATCTCATTGTAGATTAAAAAAAAGGAAAGAATGTCCAGTTTTGGACTTAAACAATGTTCCAAAGCTTATCCTTTAAAATTTTTAATCTATGGCAACAATCAGAGCTACAATTTTTAAGCCAAAGGCTTTAAAGGATGGCAAGCACAAAATTCGTGTAGCCGTTTCTCAAAAAGGTGAAACATGTTATATTGTTACGAACCTTATCATTGATAGTTTATCTCAATTTAAAAATGGTCAGGTAACAGGCCGGCCGGACGCGCCTGCAATAAACGTAAAACTCCGAAATATACTGAACAAGTATCAGGAAACTCTTGACGGAATAAAAAATATCAACAATTATGATTGTAGGCAAATAAGAGATATTCTGATTAACAATCGCGACTATTCAGGGAAAACATTTCAAGAGGTTTCAAAGGAATATATTTCAGAGCTTGTAAAAGATGAAAGATTTTCCTACGCAAAACTAATGGAGGCCAATTGCAAGTATTTTACCACCTTCTCAAAAGGCGATTTTCTTATGGCTGATTTCACTCCTCAAATAATAGATAACTACGACCGCTATCTACGAGCAAGGAGGTTGAGCGAAACAACAATAGGAATGTTTATGTCAAGAACAAAAGTGATTATCAATTATTCTAAGAGAAATCAGTATGTAAAATATGATATAGAGCCTTTTGCCTTTTACAAAATATCAAGGGCTCCTGAACGTGAACTTGATATTTCAGTTGAAGAATTTCTTAAAATAAGGGATAGCAAACCCAAATTAAGAAAATACATTGTTGCGCGTGATGTGTTTTGTCTTTCGTATTATTTAGGCGGAATAAACCTTGTTGACCTTTTAAAGATTGACTTTAGAGGAAAAAAGTACATTGAGTATATTCGTACAAAGTCAAGAAATATGAAGCAGGGGGAAAAACGTATAAGCATGACCATACAGCCGGAGGCAAAAACAATAATAAACCGCTGGATGGATGAGGATACCGGTAAACTTAATTTTGGGTATAAATTCAACTACCATTGCTTCTCCATATATATGACAAGGAATATAGGCTTGCTTGCAAAAAGTCTGGGAATAGAAAGGAGGGTTGTTTATTATTCTGCCCGAAAGAGTTTTGTTCAACATGGCTTTGAACTCGGAATATCCTTGCCCGTATTAGAGTATTGCATTGGCCAGAGTATGAAAACCGACAGACCTATTTATAATTATATCCGAATAATGAGAAGGCACGCGGATGAAGCAACCAGAAAAATTCTTGATAATTTGAATACCCAGAAAAAGTAGAGTTATTTTTCTTGGATTTTGCGTCTATTGCATTTTCTTGAGCCTGCTTGGTTACTTATCAGTAGAAAAAGAAAGTCGCATAGACGCAAAAATTATCACTTAAAAGAGAAAGCCCGAACACCTAAGCATCCGAGCTTTCAAGCGGACTGCGCTTAGCGCATAATCCACAACAACATTGCAAATATAGCAATATTTTTTTTACTTTCCCTATTCTCACGAACCGGTCAGCAATAGTAACATTAAAAACATACAAACAATGAAAAGCTACAACAAAAACTATTTCTTTTTCCATGCAAGCCAGGCCAATAAAGCCGCCAACACCCCTCCGGCTATCAACCACCAAGCATAAGGAGGTATGATACGCTTATCAACGCTTTCTTTTGTTTCTACTTTGGTTTTGTCAACAAAAGAGGTCGTATCATCTTCCTTTTTATTATTCAAGACTGTTGAGTCTTTTTTTATGAGATTATTTAACTCATATTCCTCTATTACTTTCCCCTCTTCTATTGACACAGGATGCTGTTTCCCAACGCTGTCGGGAGGAGAAAGAATTGTTATTTTATAAACCTTTTCTCTTTTCAGTTTCTCCAAAATACTATCTGTCATAGTAAATCCGGTGAATGAAGTTTCAATAAGGCTCGTTATATTCTTCTCCTGAATATCTCTTTGCTCTTTTAGCTTCATTTTCTTACTTCCGCAAGAAAAGAACAGCAGGATTGATAATATCGCAAGAAATGGCGCTTTCATGGTCGTACGATTATTGGTTTGAGGAATGAGTTGTACTCCTCTCGGACGTCGAAGCAAGGGCAAGCCTTGATAAACTCAAATGGTTCTATAATCCCGTCGTCGTTCAAATCCGGCGACGTGTCGCGATGTCCGAGAAGTTCTATTATGTTGTATTCTCTGCATAGTCTGTTTATCAGTTCTACCAGAGAAGCCTTTTGTTCCGGCGTGCGCGTGTCCGCAGGTTTCCCGGAAGCATTCAGCCCGCCGATATAACAAATACCTATTGAATGAGAATTATATGTTCCTCCCTGTCCGTCTTTTGAATTACAATGCGCTCCATTTATGGTTAGAGGCCTTCCGTTTTCAACGGTTCCGTCCAGGTCGACGACAAAGTTGTATCCAATCTGTTTCCAACCCTGCGCCTTGTGCATGCGGTCGATGTCAGCCGCTTTTATATCTTGTCCCTCTTTGGTGGCGGAGCAATGAATTATTATTGCATCAATGTTTTTCATTTTCTTTCTCCCCTGTTTGATTATTAAATCCTTTAAGCCTTTTTATTATCCATACAGGCATGAAGCCTGGTGTTATTTCCTCGCAATTTTCAATAATGCTTATTCCTTCCCTAACCATCAATGCGGAACATGCGAAGTATCGGAACCAAACAAAACTATCAACAACACTCCCGGCTATGACAAAGCTTGCCAGAACATGGCTTAATGCCATGACTGAACTATATACAATGAGCTTTTTTCCAATCATTCCCCAGGCCTTACTGCTAACATCATGCGCAATCCAATGTTTTACAAAACCAAGAGCAGTGTCAATAATCATCAAAACGATAAGGAATTTCACAAATTCCCAATCACCAAAAACATACTTCTCGAATATTTCAAGGAAGGGAGCAACCGGAAGGGCTATTAATATTGTCATTTTTAAATCTCTCATAACCGGCACAATACAATATGGGCGGTCTGTCACACCGCCCACTAAATCATTATTAATCCATATAAATAACCCTGTTGCCAAATATAGCATCAAGTATGGGTTTGACTATATCATACAACCCGCATCCAGACAGCCCGGCTCCAACACCATATATCAGAACTTGCCATATTGTTAGACCTGATAAGAAAGGCGCCAACCCGGTAGCCCAGCAAGCAGAACAAATACCGGCTCCAACAAATAGCGAAATAGCGATTTTAGCCCACCTGTGCTCGTTGACATAGGAGATTAGTTTGGAAATTTGGGTAACAAGGAATGATACGACGGCGACAATTCCGGCGAACGTCCCTAAGTCAACAATAAACTCTGAACCTTGAGGTTCAGGCTCAACAGTCTGCGCGTACGTTGCTGCGACAGACATCAAAAGTAAACAGATAACAAAAACAATCTTTTTCATTTTGTTGTAATTTATTGATTAGTAAATATAATATGCAAATATATAAAAGTGCTTACAATATAAGCGCTTTTAGAGCAAGTTAAAGGCTGTCCTCTAACAACTTTTCAAGTTCATTTATATTTTTCCTCAATTCATCCCGGTTTTTATGCAGATTTTCAATATCATACGGGAGAATTTCTTTTAATAATGAGGCCTCATAACATTTGATTATTTTGTAATCTCCTGCCGAAAGCCGTTTTTTCAGCTCTCTTATTTTATTTTCAACCTCTTTTTTGTCAAAAGTTTTCACGTACCTGTATGATATTTTCTCTCCCGCATCATAAGGTGATATTTCTATGATATAACCTTCTTCCGCTATCATTTTGCTTTCGTCGATAAGATCGACAGGTTTCCATCCGGAGGCCTTTAAAATATCAGCTTGCTCCTCCACGGAAACAACCCTCTCTTTCAATTCTCCGTCATTATCCCTAAAGCTTTCGTTATACGGTTCAAGCATTTTTGATGTCATGATGCCGTTTTCGTCAATTCTGCCGTATTCTACCATTTTTTTAGTCGTTTATTAAAGTGTTGATTGAATTTACCAGCCAGGCCTCCGTCAAGACGTTGTTTATATAACAGCGGTCAAATATTGCAATTACAAGACTTCCGCAAAGAACACGAAAGTAAGAGTTGACAGTGCTATCGTCGTATATTTTTTGTCCTCCTCTGGCATAGCATTTCATTGAGCCAACATTCCTCTGTTTAAGAAAAATGATGCGTCCTATTACTCCGTCATTTGGAAGATATACGCTGCATTCGTTTTGGGAATATCCAACAACAAATGTATCGTAGCTATTCAGATATACCCCTCCGCTCTCAATTACTTTCCTGTTAAGTATAAGCCCAGCGGCCATTAAATCGCGGAAATACCCTCCGTAAGCGGGAGCGTTCCCGCTATTTGATGCAACGCCGTAAACACCTGCAAGAAAGTTTCCAAGTTGATAAACGTCGTCGCGAGAAACGTTTCCATATCCTAACCCAACTATGGCAGCCCGGACGTCAGAGCCATATATTGACGAAACAGCCTGCGTATTTGCTGAATTACAAAAAATACCGGAAGGGGACATATATGCCACCCTGCTTGTGTTGTTTTTACCTCTTGCCTCTATGATACCGTTTGCTGCATCGAGTGTAATTTTTGAACCTAAGCTTGTGTCAAGGCTGCTTTGTCCCCCAGAACGTGCCGACTCAATAATGATTTGGGCTGCTACCGCATCGAGTATGATTTTATTTCCATCCGACAAGGTAGAAACAATCTTCCCGCCAGAATGCCACCATGAGCCGATAGAGGCTTCCTCGGCCAACAATAAGTTGGTTGCAACGCTTTCAAACTGATTTCCGAACTCATTCCAATAATTTGCATCAGTGGGGGCATGACCACTAAAACCGTTTCCGGCATCCACGCGGGCAACGTAGTATATTCCATTATACTTTACTGCATCAACTCGTTTGCTGGTTCCGTAGTATGTTTTATTGGTGTTGTAAACTCCTTGAAAGGCCAGAGCGGGGCCAGGGGCGCCGTCTTTTCCGTCAATGCCATCATATCCGGTTATCCTTGTAGGTGTGCTCCAATAGGTAAGCAGGGAGCCAGCCGCGCTCTTTTTCGCAACCGTACACCACAGATATTGCAGCGAGCCGACGGAGGGCATTTCTGTGACCCAGCCAGACGGGTAAGTTGATGTTTTAGAAAGACTCGGAGGAGATGTTCTTGAACCGTTTACGGCATATCGGTATTCAAAATACGCTCCGTCTACCCCGTCGTCGCCATCTATCCCGTTAGAACCCTGGGAGGAGATAAGTTGCCATCTGCTTGTATTGGTTGGCGCATAACCCTTTCCTGGACTGCTGTATATGTAGCGATACGTAGATGTTCCGCCGTTGTATGTGTAAGTAACCTCGTCGCCGTTATAGTAGGTGTATGTAGAATTATATACACCCCTGAAACAGCCTAAGAACGATTCTTCTCCGCTTTCGCTTTGTATCAAGATACCTTTCAGGCGAAATTTCCCGTCAGACCTTGTATTGAAATCAAGGTAAGTTGTTGTATTTCCAACTCTAAATGCGTTATTTACAAAGTCTAAGAAATTCAATCCGTCTGAACTTACGACGCGGTCGGTCGTTATGCGTCCCGGCAAAACTTCTGTAAATCCGTATAGTTCAACAAAGCTTCGTTCTCCTTCGTATTCGCTATTAAGGACACCGGTAAGTAGATGATAATACCCGGAAACTTCCTCAAGCTTATAGGCCGTTTTACTCAAAAAGAAAGAGCCTTTCTCCGTTGTTTTGCTAACCTTTGCATATAAGTAGTAAGCATCCGCATCAGGTGGTATTATCTCGTAACCTTCCATATCCCAGAACATGTATTCAGATACCTTATGAGCCGATGATATATTTTTTATGCCGAGGGTCATGTGCTGGATTATTCCGGCGGGAACGGTTAATTTTTTAGAAGCATTATCATAGGTTATCGTATGGCTAACTTGCTGCGGGTTTGTTTTATTGTTTACAAATCGAAATTGTAAACTTTCGTCACCCAGGAGCATGGCCATAGTATGAACCGTAATAGGATTTATTGACCCTGAAAAATTCAGCAATGCTCCGGCAAGCAATTCAAGGGTTTCTTTTGCATCCCGGAAACGTCGTTTCGTAAAGCGGAGCGAGCTATTGAATAGTCCGTCTGTCGTTACCTCATTTGTTGTAATCTTTTCGAGGTCATTACTTATCGACGTAGCAACAGAGCAATTGGATAGTTCAAGGTCTGGCTTGAAAGGATTGTTCACGTATCGTTTTATTCCGGTAATTCTAATCAACGAACCTTCTGGGTGAAACTGCTCGTCAGAAAATAGCGTATATCCTCCTACCTTTATTTTCCCAGCGATAGCGAGCCATCTTTTTTTAGCCCATATTCCGTTGAGAGTTCCATTAAATGTAAACTCCTTATCCTCATGCTCAAAAAGATACTTTGCAGCTTCTCTGAACATATCCCAGCTTGCCCCGGTCTGGCTGTCGTCGTCGCAGATATATTCATTCGGAAGCATTATATTGAATACTGCATACTTATCCCTCACGGAAGGCTTGTAAACTTCGTTAGGCATAGTTATTCCGTTCACTTCCTGGGGAACCAATTTAAAACGGCGCTCCCCATGAACATACCCGTTCAAACTATTCTCGTCCTGTTTAATCTCAAACTCTCCTTGACCGGCAAGCATTCCGGTTTGAAATATTATAGTCGCTGTTTCGCCGGAAATTCGATATTTGGAATAGTCGAGATTTTCAGGGATGGAAGCATCTTTGAAATCATAAAAATTCTTTTCCGCGTCGACGGTGATAACTTCGCTTACCGTTCCATCTCGAGCCGGGATTATCTCGCTACAATCAAGGCTATCCTCTTTCCATGTAGTTTGTTGGGTATCCGCTCGCATAACGCACGTTCCGGCCTCGTCTGTTTTATATAGGCGTCCGTTATATTCAAGAGTTTTTCCTTTCGGTAAAAGCAGAGTTTCGCTGCCATATTTACTAAAGTCAATGTTCTTCGTAGTTCCTTCAATGAGGATAACTTCTGGGGGTATTTCTCCGCTTTCTCTTCCGACTCCCTTCTTGAAACTTCCACTACTTCCTTTATATGATAGAGGGAGAGGATTTTCTTTGTTGTATTCAACCTTTCTAAGGCTCACCCTTTTCCCGTCAATTTCCCATTCAGTTTTATACAGGTCTGCAAGGCTGTTAAGCCCGTCGAGTATGTATGTATGGTTGTAATTTACCGTTTTGGTTTCTCCCTCAAGGCATTCTCCAACTTCCCAACCGGCATCGTGCATATTCAGGCAATCAACGATTAATTTAACGTGTTCGCGCGGTGTAGTTGTATATGGGAATTTTATACGCTTATCAATAGGGTTGCGTACTTTCCAGAGCGTCGTTTTTGAGTCGTCGCTACTCAATAGGAGGGTGTACCTAAAATTTCGCTTGCCCTCCTTCGTAAAGTTTTCCGGCTTCTCAAGAAAATACCGAACTCCGTTAAATTCACAGTGAGCTCCTACGGGAATTTCAATAAATTCGCAGGAAGAAAATTGCAAGGTCAGTTCTCGCAAAACCATTACGCCCTCGTAGGAATAACTTTCGCTATCTGCCGGTAAATCAATCTCTTTATCTCCATAATATAGTTTCATATTGTCGAATTTTATACCTTATACAACGAATAATCAATAGCATCCTTCATTCTCCAACCTTCGGCCAAGCATTGTTGAACATAGCTTACTGCCGGGAGATAGAACTTTTCCAGTTCCTCTACGGTATGAAATATCTGATACATGGGTGTATCTTCCGTTCCGAATTTAAACTCAACAGGGAGAGTTGCTCCGTTTTTCTGAACGGCAATATCATAAGCCGCTTTGTAATTTCGTTGGTTTTCTTCCGACAGCCATACCGGCATTTCGTTCCATACGAACCCTGACAGAATTTTATTATCTGTTATGTCATTGTAATACTTAGTGAAGAGCTTTCTCAATTCGGCCTCGGTAGGCTTATGGTACAAAATTTCTTCCGCCCACACAGCAAGGTCGCTATCTACCGATAGTTTTGTTTTTGGGTCTGTTTCTTTTACCTCTGCATAATCCCATCTAATGATGTAGATATTATCAACTTCACTAACTACCTCAAGGGGTTTGTAATTTGTCTTTAATCCGTTTGTCCGTATCATAATCGTTAAATATTTGTTTGTTAATACTTTTTGTCTTTAAAATATGGGATTGCTTAAATTCCTTCTTACACACCACCTTCTCGTGATGCCCCGATATATAGCATACTTTATACCAGGCCGGGGAGATTAGTTTTGCTAATTTCCTACGTATTGCATATGATTTATAGTGTATTAGAAAGCCGAAATAGCTATTCATAGAGCAAACGAAATGCTCTGCGTTTTCTTCAACATAGGACGGGGCGAGTTCTGCTATGCGATTAAACTTGCGTATATTGTTAATCATATTGCTAACAGTTTGACTACCCGCATACAGAATATTTCCTTTTACGACGCTTCCGATAAACTTACACCCTTTTTCATATCGTTGCAGGTAAAGCTTTTTAGGGTGAAGAGTAACGCCAAGTTCGGTTTTTAGCTCTTCGCGTATTATTGGTATAATATCCAATAGGGCTTGTTTATCTCTCGATATGGTGTAAAAATCATCAACATATCTCCCGTACCAGCGGAACCGTTCTTTCATTACTGTATCAAATCCGTGCAGATAGAAATTTGCAAACATTTGTGATGTCAGATTTCCGATAGGTAGCCCGTAATCTTTCCCGGTTGTAAACAGTGATTTGTTTGCAGCAAGGCCGTTCCACATCTGAATAGGAGAGCGGCGAATACAATTTAATTCGGGATTATGTAAAACAATCTTTTTTACCAGATACAGCAAAATGTTCATATCTGCTCCGGTATAGTTTTCCCAGATAAATTTTTCAAGCATAATCCATAGAGTAGGCTTGTGTATGCTCATAAAAAAGCCCTGTAAGTCGTTTTTCATAATGTAGCATTCGCGGGTGAAATTTTCACTACATTCCTTAATCTGCTGATGCAGACGCTTTACGCCAAACATTACTCCTTTTCCTTTCCGGCAATTGTAGTTATCTTCAATAAAAACGCTTTCAAATAAAGGTTCTAAACGGTGCACAATAAGATGATGGACAATCCGGTCGCGAAAGTCGGCAGCAAATACCTCGCGTTTAACCGGACGGGTAACAATGAAAGCGATACTTTTCCCTATCTCGTAGGTCATAGTATTTATGTCATGATGAAGCTTAACAAGTTCGCTCTCATAGTCGCTTTCAAACAGAAGCGCATTGCATGTTCCGCGTTTGTTTTTTCGGCATTCATAATACGCTTCAAATACCTCTTCCAGTGAAATATATTCTTCCATATTGAAATTTCTCTTTTATTGTCTTAAATAGAAATTCTGCAAAAGCCCGAACCCGATTGTTGTTGTTCTTATTGTTGTTGTTCACGCTACCATCTGACCAATTCAATATCCAACTGTTGTTGGACGAGTACTGGGTTAAATCTCGTGATTGTCTTATTCTTAGCTATTCTCTCCGTTTTCGGGGAGGAGTTAGCACACGAGCCTTTTCTATTTTGAACTGTTCGCTCTGCGCAACCGTAATCGCGCAAATTCTGACAGAAATTATTTGTTCTTCCAGCCTGTAACCTGGCGACCTATTTTTTCTGTGTAGGCCGCCAATCGTGCAGTCTGTTTCACCGTTATAATCCTCTTCTCATTGCACAGCCGTAGTAGAACCTTCAGTAATTCAAATTTTATCAGAAACCCCTCAAGATATTTCGCCCGCGCTGGCTTATTATCAGCCGCGCGGTTTGCTAATTGTAAATACTCAAATAATTCAAGAGAAACATTCGTTATTTTCTGTCCGATTGTATATTTGTGACTTTTGGGAAATATTGCCACGTAGTCAACTAAAAGGCTGACCAATTCAAACGTATCTCTGTAAACAGGTAATTGACTTGCTAACATATCTCAAAGTGTTAAAGAGTTAAAAAGTTGAAGGGATTATAAAGCTGCAAAAGCCCGAACCCGACGGCCGTTGAACTTATTGCCGTTGCCCACGCTACCATCTGACCAACCCAATACCCAACTGCTGCCGGACGAGTACTGGGTAGAAGTCCAATGATAATAGCTTGTATTGATAGCTGTTCCGCCGATAAGCGACATACATGCGTCTATTTCAGCCTTATTGTTGTAGGCTTCTTGCCATTCTCCGAGAGAGCCGAGATAGCCTTTCTTTCCGTGTTTAAATGTTACTCCGCGACAATAGTCGGCCGCCGGCGCATTCCCGCTGCCAAGCTGGGTAATAATCTTATCGGTATTCCCGCTCCCTAAGTAATCTTTTTTCGCGGTAGCTGTGTCCGTCGTTGTTACGATATTGCTGATTGTTGTTCCATACCCTCCCCATTGAATGTTGGATGAGTTTTCAGTGGTTGAAATAACGAATTTGCAATTATCCGATAGTACAGCCACGCCGACAGCCTTGCTATTATTTCCCGTATTCCAGTCAGCGCGCTTTACCAGGTTTCCGTCGGTGTCAAGGATAAAGATACCCCGCTTTATTTCGAGATATGTCATGGTTACAGAGCGTGACGCCTGATTAGCGGTAAATGACTGTGCGTCGGGTGACGTGAAACCGGCCTTACCGTTGACTGATACAGAATAAGACGTTCCGAACGGAATTTTTACAGCTATCGGATTGCTATATGTGTATTCCGTCCCGTTTATTGTGACCTTTTGGCCAGAACATGAAACGGAATTATCCGTATTTACAGTAACGGTAACAAGCTCCGTCTGGTATTGCATGGACTCGCTCATGCTTGTTCCGATCGCCGTTCCAGTCTTAGCCGTTGGCGTTTTATATCCAGACAAGGCGGCTGGCGTTATTGTGTACGCTTGACCTGTCGGAATTTTTTGCGTTAACGTTGAGCCTTTCCAGATAAGCGTTTTGTTTATAGTTCCGCACTTTACAACAACATTTGTTCCAGCATTCAGTGTCGCATCCGTTCCCTGGTTACTTGTAAGCGTAATACTCATTATCGTAGTATTGTAAGCAAACGAAACGGTGTCTACCGACGCTGTCGGCGTTTTGGTTACTGCTCCAACGGTAGCATATCCTTCTATTTGTGCCGGGGTTATAACCAATTGTTGGCCTGTTGGAACATTTACCACTAAAGGCTGTCCGACATAAGTCAGGATTTTATTGTATGACCCAGATAAGGTTATTTGCAAATTATCCAAGTCGCTTTTGTCTGTCTGGTTTCCTGATACGTTAATTGTCAATATCGTTGTATTGTATGACGCTTCTATGTTTCTCGTGTTTCCGGCCAATGCGATATATTCTTCAACTTCCGGGACAGAATAACCGGCAAGAGCAGGGTATTCAATTGTGTACGTCATATTCATTGGAATTTCAGTCGTCATAGCGGTTCCGTTCCAGGTTAACGGCGTATCATTGTCGCCATAGCGAACATGGACAACAAGGCCGTTTAATTTTGTGTCCGGTTGAGCCTGATTGCTGCTAAGAGTAATAATCAACTTTTCGGTTAGCTGCATATCTCCTCCGGAACCGGCCTTTTTCCAAATTGCTTTACCTCCTGCAATGTCATACAATTGCCAGAAAACAAATTCTCCCTTTTCGGCATCCAGTACACGCGCCTGGTTCCCGATAAGAAACGTATGCTCACCGTCGCTATCGGAAAAAGATAAATCATTCTCTCCCGGCTCATGGTCGAGAGTAGGAACAAAGTTTATCTTTGCCAGCTTCATCTTTTCGGCGTTGGTGTAATTATTATCTGTATGCTGATAGTTAGCATCCTTGACCGTATTATCATCGTTTGTCAACTGTGATAGTTTCGTAGGAATAATGGCGACGATTTCGGCTTTTAAATCAGATAATAATCCGGTGAGCGTTTTAGTATCAGTTATCCCCTGCAAAAACGCTTCAATCTCCTGAAATGTATCAATAGCCTCACTCGCAGAGGTTCCAATCAATGTGTCGAGGCGACTATTTACAGCGGCTATCGAGGCGACTACAGCCGCGTCATTGTAGTTCTCTAACCCAATCAATTTGTTCTTGAGCGCCGTCGTGAAATCTTCCGTAGATAATTGTTTACCAGCTACCACCTGAACGTAATTCGCAAGGGCTTCCGCTAATTGTGTCGCATGGTTATGGCTCGTAATATCTCCGGTAAACACCGTTTCAATCTTTGTCTTAGTTAGCTCATAATCGGAGCTTGCCGAAATATTGGTACTAACATAGTCGCCTATTTCGTCGTTATACTCCCACCAGATACCGTCAATAGTTTTAGGGCTTTTACCGGTAGCGGGAGAGTTCGTTTTGATATACTTCTTTTGATTGACGTCGTAAATCCAGAAATAACCATCTTGAATTTTTGGGACATTCAAAGCCTCGGCCGCTGCGTCGCGAGCAACTTGCGCGGCATCCGTTGCGGGCTGTTTCAGGCCTTCTATCTGTTCCGGGGTGAAGTCGTCGTAAATAAACGCATCGCCTTTTTCTCCTTTGAGTTTTGCGAGTTGTTCCGGCGTGAAGTCGTCATAGGTGAACGCATCTCCTTTGTCGCCTTTTTTAGCAACAGGCATCCACTTCGTCGCGTCTGTCAATTGTGCTTTGTTATCATCAGAGAGAGAAACAAAACTACTCCCTATAAAAGAAACTACATCAAGCCTTTCGTAGGCTGTTTCCCCGTTCCATTCTCCGCGAGGGGAAAAACCCACCTTTCCGAGTATTGTTCTTACTTGTGTCATAATTTATTGTATTACTACTGTTAATATTCCGTTTTCGTCAAGCTCAAAGTTTGCTCCGGTGTATTCTTCATCGGTAATCATTGTTAATATCGCAGTAGAGGGTGTAACCTCGAATGTTGCATACATGACATTCCCCTTCGCAATTTCACCGGTATTGTACCACTCGCCTGTTTCCTCATTCCAGCGCCACCAATAGCCGTCAACTATCTTATCCCTGTGATCAGACAGGGCGTTTAAGCGATCAGTAGCAGCTTCGGCATTCAATATAGCTTTCGTCGTTTCCTCTTCTCGTACATTCTCTTGCCTCTGACGGATAATCTCCTCTTCTTTTCGCTCATTCTCGGCATTTTTGCGCAATTGCTCTTCGACAATACGCGCGTCCTCTCTCTCTTTCCATATCCGGTTATTCTCCTCGCGAGCAGCTTCGTTCTCCTGCCAGATTGTATTGTTTTTTACTCGTTCAGCTTCCGCCTCTTTTCGTCCCTGTTCATCGTTGCTCCAACCTTGAACCATTGCTTGAGAACGGGAATAAAAGTTTTCTCGCTCTTCCTCTTTATCTTCGACGGTCGCTTCAAGTTTTCGCATGTCAGAGGTTGCCGTTTTCGCGGCTTCCGTTGCTGCTTTAGCGTCGGAAATTGCTTTGATTGCATCCTGGTAGGCTGTTTGAATAAGAGTGAAGCTAACTTTTACGCTCGTCTGAACTCCATTAATGAGCTTTACACCCAAAGCCCATAACCCGGAGAGATTATCAACCGGGGTTAATTCGCTGACTTTTTTCTTTTTAATTGGCATAATCTTTCAGGTCTATAAAAAAATCATCTTCTGTCGTAATCAGTTCACCCGCTTCTGTGGATAGCAGGTATTCAACACCATCAAGTACAAATGATGTAAATGTCAGTGTTAGAGTAAATTCAAGCCAAGCTCTTCCGCCGGAGAGTAGCTGGAATTTTGTCGCACTTAACCCGTTGTAATAGCATGGAAATTCCTCCTCAAGGGTTTCAGAATAGAAAGTTCTTCTGGCATCGTCAAATTTATACCCTTCTTCATCCATTTTTTCGGTTAGCTTCGTAAGGTCGTAGACCAGAGCGTTTAGATTTTGCCACATGGTAGATACATTTTTACTACGCATCCAACATTTCAAGGCAACATCTTTTTTCTGGAAAACAACATTCTCCCCGTCGTAAATGGCTCCCGATTGACCTGGAAGGTCAATTAATAGGTTTTTCTTTACAGCCGGCATCTTGATTATTTCACCGTCGGAACCGTCAAGGAGGTAAACGCCATAATCAGAGAGCGGAACCCCGTCAATTTCATAGCTGGTCTGCTTCGGTATTCCTCCGGGTCCAGGAGCAAGGTATGAATAATCTTTCATGGGAAAGTCGTCCGCAAAAGTCATTGAAAAATTTTCCATAACCTTGAATATCTTTTTCTGCGGGCTGGAAAGTAGTCTTAAACGAAGGCAGCAACCGGCTTCTGCAAAATTGTACTCATGATATGAACCGTCTGAAATAAGCACTATAAAATCGACCGTTTTCCAATAGTCTTTGCTATAAAAAGTTATGGCAAACTCCCTGACAGAAAAAGCCGGAGAGGTGAGGTCTACATCAATCCCGTTTTCCTCTTCAAAATCGTTCTTGTCAAGCTCTTTGTATGGAGGAAACGAGATAAGTCCGGTGTAGCCGTTGTTGGCAACGAATACACCATAGGCTGCGTATGCATCTTTTCCGTCTATGTAAAAACGTCCTGTTGTCATTACTTTTTAATTTTTAAACCTTTGAGTTGTATAATGTTGACGGCTGTTTTCAGCTTGTCGATATTGTCGTTTATATCCTCAAGGTTGCTTGTATTACTTTCAATTCCAGTAAGCTTTTCAAGTATCTGCGTACTTATGGAAACGAGCACTTTTAAGCTATCGGCCATAGAGAATGTATGACCCTGCATTACGGTTAATCGCCCATCAACCCTATCGACGCTCTCCTGGGAGGCCTGCAGTGTCGCCTTACTTGTTGCCGACCGCCCTGCATCTTCGTCCGGTTTGAAAATCTCAATACCCTTGTTTTCAGCTATCTGCTTATACTTTTCAAGGAGGGCGTTAAATTCTTCCTGTTCGGATAATACGCCACTTGTTAAGCTGTCGAGAATATTGGCATAGTTGTTGAATTTCTGCTCGTCTGTTAAGCCTTCGTTCTTCATAGTTTCAAGCATTTGGTCTTGAGCTTTCTCTATGTAAGGAGCAAGGGTCACAGAATAAATCATTTGCTTAGCAAGTTTCTCAAGCATACCGGAAACACTGTCCGCGAAAGCTTCCGCGGCATCTGTCCCGTTTCTGAACGCATCAACAAGGGCGTCCGTTATGGTATTTCCGAACTCTCCGAATATTTCAGTCAAATAATCTTTTACCGATTGCAAAGCTTTTTCCGCTTGCTCGGCCAAGTCAATCATATTCTGAAATGCCGCTTTGTCCTCGTCTGACATCTCGCGGGTGTTGATTATTGTTTCGGCCAGTTCTTTGTTGAAATTTCCAGCCTCGTCAATAAGCTCCGGGTAAACATCAAGAATTGATGAATAAATATCTTTCCCTTTTCCCCAACCGAATAAACCGGTTTTCTTATGCCCTGTTTTTATTTCAATATCCGCCAGGCCGGCGTATGCGTCATAAAACTTTCTCTGCTCTTTTGATAAAAGGTCGATTTTTCCAAACGCTCCATTGAAAAACGATAAGTAGCCGCCAGAATATTTACCGGTTCCTTTCAGCTCTCCGTTTAAGTCTGAAACGGCATCTTTCAGTACGGTTATAGCATTAGCTGCCTTCCCGTATTCATCTGTTCCGAATATGGTAGTTGCTTTTTCGTACTCAAGGCTTTGCTCCATGAGGGCAAGGTTATACTCGCGTTGCTGGGCTATGGTTTCGGTCATAATCTTTTTCAAAGCTGCCTTATGGCGAGCGTTCGCCTGAAAAGCTTTCGTAATCCATCCAATAGCTTCACCAGCGGCGGCGGCAATCCCTCCGACAAGGCCTCCCTCGGCAAACCCTTTGCCTATGTTGGAAACAGTTGACATAACGCCTTCTACTGTGTCCATTGCGTCGGCGGCGCCGTCGTTCCCGGCGGCTTCAAACATCTCTGAAAGTTTCCCGGCAATTCCCCCAATCATGTCGGCGGCTTCCGCTGCGGCTTCTCCGATATGGGCCAACTTAACCTCTGTCGGGGTTTTCTCTCCCTTCTCATTCTTTTCCTCCGAAAACAACTCTTTCAATCCTTTAATTAAGGCGGAAAAAGGGTTGCGTTTTACGCTGGCAGAAAATAACTCTTCAATGGCTTTTTGTATCGCTTTGATGTCTTTAGGAGATGCTTTGAGAGCTTTTAACTGGTCGGCGGTGAAGCCAAACTTTGGTGTTATATCCTCCGCGTTAGTGTTGGAAAGATATGACACAAGCTCTTTGGCCATCGCCATAGTTCTGTTTATTTCAGCCGTTGATTTGTTTGAAGTTTCCTCAAACAGCTTAATCATTAAGTCTGATGATTTCTGCATTTCGGCCAACTCCTCGTTATTCAGACCCTTTAAGGCCTCCTTGCGCTTTTTCTCAAGTTCCAGGAGGAAAGCGTTTTTATCGGAAGAGGAAAGCGTTTTGTTCTCCTCTATCGCTTTCTTGTCCTTTTCAAAGTCCTCATTAATCTTTGCGCGTCTTTGCTCAAAGTTCCGGTATTTGTCAAGCAATTCCTTGTACAATTTATCAGTTTCAGTCCTTTGATACTCGTTGGCGACATCGGTGTACTCTTTCAAGGCATTTTTCTGTTCTTCCGACAGGTTTTCAACAGAGGAAACAGGGGTGAAAACCTTTCCCTCCTTCTTGTAGTTCGGGTTTTTATTAATCCACTCCTCGCGCTCTTTATCCTGCAACTCTTTTACCCAATCCTCCTGGCGTTTCCGGTTTTCCTCGATTAATCTGTCATATGTAAGGTCAATTTCGGCCTTTTCCTTATCAAATCCATCTTTCATGGCATCAATCCGGGCTTGACGTATCTCAAACTCCGATTGTTTCTCCTGATTAATGCGGGAACGGTTGTATTCGTTTATCTTCTTCTCGCGTTCAGCCTGCTCTACCTTTAATTCGTTTGCGGCTTCCTGGGCTTTCTTTTGAGCGTTCTCCTGCTTGGTAAGGCTGGAACCGGTAACGCCGCCTAAATCTTTGTAGGCCTTTTCGGTGGTTTCTGCATTTTTCTTGGCGCTCTCGAATTGCTCCTTTGTAAATTTGTCCTTGTCTTTTTCTATGGCGGCAAGTTCTTTTTTAGCTTTTTCCCAATCATCCTTAGCTTTCTTGTAGGCCTCCTCATAGGAAACAGACTTTTTGTTTCGCAAATCATATTCCGATTGCAAAACTTCAACTCTCCGGTTCAGTTCGTCGCCGGAAATTTGACCGCGTAAAGTCCCCTCGTTTATATTCAGGGTATAAAGCGGGTTATTTTTTCTTGCAGACAACAGCCGTCTGGCTTCGTCAAGCTCCGCCTTTATCTTGTCGTCCGTCTGCTTTTTCAAGTCGATTTGCCACTGGTTTAACTCATTCTGGCGCTGCTCTTTTTCATATGGTACAACCTCTGCTTGAAGTCTTTTTAATTCCTTCTCAAGCTGGTTAGTTGTCTTGTTTTGTAAAAGAGGGTTTTTGTACTGGCCATAGCCGTAATTTTGGTGACGAAAAGAAATTTCATCCTGTATAACCTTTATCTGGGCTTTATAGTCGGCAACAACGTTTTTGTTATCATCGACTTTCTTCTGGGCTTCAATCCCGGCGATTTCCTTCTTTAAACCTAAAATATCCTTTAGGTGTCCTTCCTCGTCAATATACTTCTGGATTATGCCGGGATAGGCATCTTTCAGCTTGTTTAGAGCGTCGACGCGGTCGAGGGATGAAGCATATTCATCTCTGGCGGTAGTAATGAGCTTTTCAATTTCCTGCTTGTGTTCGCTCTCGGCTTTGGCTGCTTCTTCTTTCTTTTTATTGTACTCATTTTGTGCTCTTTCGGCATCGGTAGTCCGGTTGGCGTAGGCAATAAGAGCAGTTACAACCGTTCCTATTGCGAGAGCGGTAGCAACATAGGGGTTTGAAAGCATTGTCTTATTCAAAAGCTTCTGGGCTTTCTCCGCCATTAAGAGGTATTTTATTTTTAACACCTGCGATGCCGTATAACCTTTTTCCATCTCGATTGCCAGAGCAAGGGCAACCCGGTAGGCTCCGTATGTTCCTATGAGGCTCAACAGTATTTTGCCAACCTTTTCATAATTCTTCACGAGAGATGTTGTCGCGGCGATACTATCGGTGATTAATCCCTGGTTCTTTGTGGCAAAGTCATTATAGGCGTCGTCAATAGCTCCCATGAGGTTTGAAACACCACCTTTGATACCTTCGCTTTGCTTTTTCAACATTCCGTTGAATTTTCCTCCTTCGGCGGTAGCGTCCGCGAAAGCCTGTGCAACCATTTCAGACGAAATAGCGCCTTTGCTCATTTCATCTTTGAGTTGAGCTACCGATTTACCGGTAGTTTCTGACATCGTTTTAAGCGGGTTAAAGCCGGCATTTACCATTTGCAACAAATCCTGACCCATGAGCTTTCCGGTAGCGGACATCTGCGCAAATGCAAGAGCAAGGGAATTGAAGCGCTGTGCATCTCCCATAGAAATATCGCCAATCTGTTTGAGTGTAGGCATAAGCCTGTCGGCCTCTACTCCAAAGCCGAGCAAAAGTTGTGCTCCTTTGCTTAGGTCGTTTAGCATCAGCGGGGTTTCGACGGCGAATTGTTTCAATTCCTTGAAGAAAGATGCGGCTTTTTCTTTATTTCCGAGGAGGACATCAAAGGAAATTTGAAAACTCTCGATTTCCCCCCGGACATTGACAAGGGTTTTTCCAAAATCAAGTATTTTGTCAATAGCAAAATAGCCTCCTACGGCAGTTCCAACCGAGCGAAATGTGCTGTCAATTCTTTGACCTTCGGAAACGGCCTTGTCGCCGACAGACTGGAACATCTTTTCAGCCTTCGCTACGTCTTTGCTGAATTTATCTATGTCTAAAGCTAAGCTGTACGACTCTTGCCCGTTATCTGTATTCATACAACAAATTCCTCCTCTTCTTCGTTATCGCTGTTAAAATTGTCTGGATTGTTTGCGTCCAGGCTATCGTCCCAATCATCATCCTTTTTACCGCTTTCCGGGGATGGGGTAGAGTAGCCATACATGATTAAATTTTCGTAACTCATTTCATCAAGTATGTAATCAATGGAAACGCCGAGGTTTTTCGACATTCCGAGGATTACAGCCCAGATGCTGTCGTTTTCGTTTCCGCTTTCTTTGTTGCCCTTAGTATGTTTGCCTCGTTCAGGGTAGTTATAATGCTGAAAAAAAAAGCGACGTGCTGCATTCCGAGCGCCTCTGATATGAGCTTTAGCAGTTCTTCATTGCTGCAATTGTCAAGTAGTTCCTTTGAGAGCCGCTTCCGGTTGTCAATCTCCACTATTTCTACGTTCTTAATCAGGCCAAACCACTTCTTTTTTACGACCTCTTTTGTTTCAGTAAGGTTTTTGCGTCCGAGTATGAGAGTCGCGGCAATATCTCCTATCATTTCGCAGTCTTTCGCGTACGCAAGGATATATGTTAATACTTCATCATTCCCTTTGATGAACGGGGCAATAGGAAGCTTGGATATATATTTGGACACCTCAATTATTGTCCCTGATGTAGGACGGGCAATTGTGTATGTTTTCCCTCCGAGGTCAATATTATACGGCTCTTGAAGGATGGTGTCGGAAACTTGTTTTTCTACTGTGTCCATAATGAAGGATATTATAAATTATACAGGAATGTAGTTTGACCACCAACCACAAAGGACGTCTTTCCGTTTGTCAACCGTTTACGCAGTTGCCGCCTGGGTAACAGTGACGGTTTTTTCTTTCCCGTCAGCCGTAATTTTCACGTTGGCAGTTCGTTCCGCTCCGGTATTGGCTGTTACTTTTACCGTTACAACCTTTCCCGATACCGTCACAGTACACCAATCATCAGACGATTGCGCAGTGACAGCTCCGGAAGATGTTACGGTTACTTTCTTCCCGGAGGTATCTGCGGCATTGGTGAAGCTCAAAGAGGCCACATCAACGACCAAAGAACCTTTCTTTCTGAATTTTGAATACCAATATCCTGCATCTCCTTTCAGAATTTCAAAAGTCAAGTCGGCGAAGTCGCCTTCTTCTTCCGACCAACCGGGCTTGTAGGTAATTGAACATTTCGGGGCTTTGATACCTTTAGCGCCAATGTTTTTCGGAGTTACCTTTACTGACCAATCACCTTCCACTACGTGGGTTTGAACTTTGAGTTCCTCGGCATCAATATTACCCAGACCGAGGCGCTGCAAAAGTTCGTCGTCCGGCTCGATAACCCTTGTTGTAAGGGAGTAGCCGCCTTCAAGCTGCTCTTTTGCTACCGTTTCCCCTCCGGTGGCCTTTGCCTCAAGCACATCGCCGTCGGTGGCGTCAAGGGATGATGATTTGTCCTTGATTGTGCCAATACTTTCGACGGAGATTGCGAATGTATCGCCGTCGCCAGTTGTGCCGATTTCAATCTGGCACTTTGACCAGGACATAATTCTTTTTTTCATATCCTTTAATTATTAGAATGTTATACGTTTAAAATCAATGCAAATGCTAACAAAATGCTGATGAATGTTTTCCGCTTTTGTCGTTTCCGGGGCTTCTGACAACTCAAAGGTGTATTCCTCAAAGAGATGTTCATTTAAGGCTTCCTCAATCGCATCCGCGAGGGCTTCAATCTCCTGCAAACGTTCTTTTGCCGGCATAAGGCAACCGGAGTTGTTGTCAATATCCTTGACGTAGATGTTTATGCGAGCGCGTCCGTTTTGGATTTGCTCTGCATCTCCGGCGGGAATAGCAATAACAGCATCCTCCGTTTCAGCGTCAACAGGTCTACAATCTTGCATATAGACCGTCCCGGCGATTTTTCCGGCAAGGAATATGTCAAGTACATTGAAAACGTCCTGTTCGATTTGAGATGTTCCTTTTTTACTCATCTTCTTTTAAATCCTAAATCTTTAAGCATTCTTGGAACTAATTTTTTTGCAAGCATTTCAGAACTATCAAGCACATTCAATCCCATCTTTTCAACATATCTTGCATAGTTCATCCCGGCCACAACAATGAGCACGATACCCTTTGAATTTTCCGAGATAAGTTTGCTCATAAAATCGTTCCCCTCTTTTGCCCCTTTTGTCGCCGTCGGCTTTACCACCTCAAAAGAACTCCTCTTTACAACTTTGCCGTTATACAGGACACAATACCCGGTTGAACTTCTAAGGTTTCCGGTTTGGTCTGTGTATTTTCGGTTTATTCTTGCCTCCCTGATACATTCAAGTCCTACAAAATCAAGCCTTATAATCAAAGCTTGTATCTTCCTGCGTAATAGGTCGTCAAGAAACTTCTTAGCTTGGTTTCTGGGAGAAAGTCTTTTTATCGGCATGTCATACAGTTATTTGTATGTTATCAACAGCGTCGAGAAATAGGATGCCTTTCTGGTATGCGGTGTATGTTCCCAGGGAATTTCCTCTCATATCTTTCAATAGGAATGTGCACGGTTCAAATTCTTGCATTTCGATTAAAATAATGTATGCCGCCTGTGTAAATTTACCATCGACATAAATACCCCTTTTTTCGTAGTTGTTTACCTTGAAATTGCAGGGAATAGGCTCGCCTAAAGAGCTTTCAGCCGCAACGGGCTTTCCGTCTTTATATCCGCCTCCTGTTTTTGAAACGATTTGCAATATTCCGTTTTGGATTATCATCTAAAAATCCTCCCCCTGATAACCGTAGTTGCTACCTTTTGAAATGGCATCCTCATAACCTAAGCCTTTGCGGATTTTATCAGCTTTTGCCTTAAAGCATTTTTTTTCATACTCTGAAAAAGAAAAGGTGACGCCGCCTTGAGAAACGCTTGGAGCCTCGGAAAGAAAGTCATACAACATTGCTTTCGTGAGTAGGAAACTTTTTCCGTTCCGGGTTTCATTTGTCAATTCGTCAGACGGGTTCAATCCGAAACTATCGGCGGCGTCGTCAATTACAGACGCCGGAACCGGATAGTTCGATATACTTTTCAAAGATTGAAATATAGTGCTCATGGCTTTTGCTCCTATTTTCCGTCATTCCAAGTCGTATTCATTGTATTGATGAATACAAGTGATTTACGGCCTGTTAATGCAGGTTGAACATACGCCTCTGCCATTGTAACCTCAAGCATTGGGTTTACGTCAGAATAGACGGTCATTTTGTAGTATGACCCCTGTGTCTGGATTGCGTCGGTCGCTTTCAGCATCGGAACCGGCTTGTAATAGGTGTACCCCAAGCGAGGTTCTGCGGAGAGTGTACAAACGTTTTCATTCCAAGGCTTGATAGTTTCGCGGCTTCCGTCCTTGTGCTCAATCGTAACATAAGTGTCGACAACAAGCACTTGCGGGGCTTTCTTCTTGCGCATGTAGGCGTTGATACTATCAATACTTACATCGTCAATACTTTCCAATCCTACGGCTTTCAAGACTACTCCGGCAATACGCTTGATAGTCTTTTTCTGCGAACACAGATAATCAAAAGCGGCCTGCTCCATGATTGCGTACTGTGGTTTCCGGCCTCCCTTCTTTCCGACAATCTTTTGGCCTTTCATGATGTCAGCCAAACCGTCAGCGTTCTCGATATCATCCCATTTAGCGGTTGAACCAATGAAGTTTTCCTCCGGAACGTTGAAGTTGATTTCGTCCTGTTCTGCCATATCGCCGTCGATTTTGGAGCTTAACACCTGCTTTCCAGACGAACCGATACGCATTGAGTCCACTTCTACACGATAATCCATACCATCGTTGCAAAATTTTACATCATCATAGACAATATCAACGAGATACGTCGCGGTCGCTTTATCCTCCGGGTTTGCCGCAGCTTTCGCCTGAAGGTCATTGTACTTGTTGATGTCGATTTCGTCTTTTTCGCGAGAAACGGCAATTTTGCCGAGAGTACCCGACCAGGTTCCGACCTTTTTACGGGTTTTCTTCGGGGCTTTCGTGTTGAAAGCAACGCGGTCGGCAGAGATTGGAATACCTTCATCTCCCTCGATACCCTTCAAGTCAAAATCGGGAGTGTATTTCAACGGAAAAAGCTGGCGCCAGGCCAGTCCCAATCCGGGCTGGTAGGAGTTTACTTCCAATTCCAAACCGGGTCGGTCAATTTCAAATAAAGGTGCATTCATTGCTGCCATGATTATACACGTTTAATGGTTGGTAACATGGCTTCAATATCTTTTCCGATACAAGCCGTTTCTTTTCTCACATTTGCGCCGTTAATAAGGCGTACGGGCTGCTCTCCTTTTCCGGCGAAAATCATATTTCCCAGAATATAATCCGGGGCGTAGATGGGTTCCGCTTCTGTATCGCTTGCGGCTTTTGCCTGATACAAAACTTCACCCTCGGCGATTGCGATACCGAGGGAAACGGTTATAACATCTTTGTCTTTTGAAGTTGCGTCTACCTTAGTGCATTTTACGCCCTTCTTCCCGTACGCGATAATGTCGTTTACGGCGACACCGCTACCTTTTGCGACATTGATTGTAGTGTCGCTGACTCCTACTGCAGAAACAAGGCGATAGCCTTTGATAACAGCGTATTTACCATTAGCATTTAAGCCAACGGCGGTTGTTTCCGGGGCGTTAAACCCTGGTTCTACAACGAGGCCACCCGCTGGCTTTTCAGCGAAAACCTGCTCAATCCTGATAGGTTCCGGCGCTTCGGCTCCGTTGTATGAAAATCTGTCTTTCATTACTGTTGACCATTAGTTTGTTTGCAACCCGACTATGGCTGGGGGTGCAGTTTCAGCCTTTCTCGCTTCAACACGTGCCTGTACGAGTGGATTAGGTTTTACCTCTTCCTGCGTTTTTCCTCCGCTTTTGGGTTTTCCAACAACGCCCTCTTTGGCAACAATAGATGATGATATATCCTCAATATCTGGGGTAATATCCTCAAGCCATTCCTCAAAGTCGTCGTCAGTTTCAAAATTCATTCGGGAAAAATCCTTTTCGTAACGGTTCTTGAGCTTTTCAGGAGCATCTTTGAGTAAATCGGTCAAACGAGATTTTCGGGTATCGGCAATTTTTTCACCTTTGATTGATGCAATCTCTTTCATCATAGCTTGATTACTTTTGATAAGAGCTTTCAACAAGGTTTGCGTTTCGTCGCCTTTCCCGTTTCCTTTTCCTCCTTTAGGGACATTGACAACTACGTCGTTATCGTCGTCCCCTTCTCCCAAATAATCCATATCCGCATCGTCAGCGTCCTCTGGCTTAATCCTCTTGCCGTCTTTCAGGCCATGTTTTTTTTCATAGCTTCCAATAGCCTTTTCTTGAGCTTCTGTAACTCTGCTATCAGAATAGCTATCAATCACTTGTTGTAGAGTAAGCTCTTCAACGGCGGTCGTTGCTTCCTCCTCTGTTTTTACAGTTTTCGCCAGCTTAGCGGCTATCCTGTTCAATACTTTGTCGCTTATCCCCTCAAATTTGGTTTTCAGCGAGTCGAAAATAAAACGTTTTAAGTTCATAAAATCAACTGATTAGTTTATGCAAAACTAATAATTGCTACAAATATGCTTACATTGTAAGCGCTTCATTGGTGTTATTTAACTATTGAAACGAAAGTAAATAACCCGAAAAGTTTATAAAAAATACAGGAAAAGTATTGTTATTTTAAAATAACTCGCTATATTCGCCATGTGTTTACATTGTAAGCATTTTAACGTAAATTCACAACAACAATGAGAACGAAAAGTATTTTGAACTACACTACATCTTTCATCAATCGTAATTTCAGATTGAAAGTTTACGGAAGAGATGCGAACGGGAACCGGATTAATAAGCTGGTCGGTGTATCAGGATTAATCGAGCTAATAGGAGAGGAGCTTTTGAATAAGTTTGTCGGCCGCGCTATAAAGGCCGGGCTTGACAAGGTGGTTTGCAAGCTTCGTCGTGGATTGCAGGTTTCATTTTATATCAAGTAACAGTTAAAGCGATAGCAATATGAACGCAAAAGTTATAATAGCAAAAGCAACGAAAGAAACAGTAGAAACTTTGTACAACATAGTTTCTAAGGTAATGAAAAGTACATCAATCAAGGCTTATCAAAGTGTAGACTTTGAAGCCGTATTCTTTCCGACAGACTGTAACGACCAGGATTTCATTTTGAGTATTCTGGCTAATAACGGATTTGCAACAAAAATAGAAAAAGCTGGATAACATGGGAACAATCAATGACAATCGCGGTTGCAGCGTTTGCGAGGCCGGAAAAGAAAATTACACAACCTTCTCAACAAGGTTAGGAAGAAAACAGGTAAAACGCGTACAGTACGATTACAGAACTCCGGAAGGCGATTTGTTTGCCTGCGTAGGTCAATCATTAGACGACTGTCGCCGGAAGCGTGACGAGTGGTTAGCAAATCAATAAAGGTAACGCTCCGCCCAACCAGCGGGGCATAATTCACAACAACATGACAGTAAATGAAGCAATGCTCATTGTAGCAGAAGAGGTAGCCAACGAATTGGGTTACATAGATACCGGGAAAACAGTTATAATCGGTAAGCGGGATTGGTTCTGGGGTAATCGGGTTGCGGCCGCAGACAAGCAGATTGTTTCCTGCAAGTATATTCTCCCGCAATGGGAAGGAGAGAGGGATGATAGCAGGCGCAACCCAAAAATTGAAATAGACATGCATTGGGGAAACCCTCGACTTGGAATTGATTATCCGGGAGGAGCCTTTTTCTGCTTAACATATAAAGACGGAAAAGTATCAGAGGCGCAAGCCTTTGGTGAAAACGGACTTTTATGTGCTATCTCTATCAAACAAAGAATTGACAAACTTATTAATCAATAATATTCTTAATTCACAACAACATGGAACAAATTTTATTATCAAAAAAGAACTATCATCGTGCATCAAAGGTGGTTAATGTGGAAAATCAGGAACAGGGCGAATTTCTCTTCAATTGGAGAGGCAAGAAGTTGAGCGATAACTTAATGCATTGCGATTACGCACATACGGCAATTCGTATTTCCGACAACGAAGAGGTTGTTATTTATGACAAAGACTTGGGTGCCTGGGCTGTTACAGAGTGGAAATACGATGTCAACCTTGAAGAACTTTGGAAATGCGCTTGCGACGCTTTTTATTCTACAAGTTTCAGCCCGGAAGAACGCGGGGCATACTACATACGAATGTACGAGGAGGAGCTAAACGACGACATTGAAAATATGCCGGAGGAAGAAAGGGGGAGCTATATTTCCAAGTACAAAGAATGGGTTCGTACTCTGTTTGGCAAGCATTCTCGTATCATGAGCGCCGCGATAACGGGGCCAGCTCGTTTCCCGGCACAACGAAATGAGAAGATGAATAATTATTATGACAATGCTGTCAGTGAATTTAGAGGATGGAGAGAAAAAGCGCTCAAGGCGATAGCCCGGAGGATAGAGGACGCAAAACCGGAAGAACAAAAAGCAGATGAAGAATGGACGAGGCTCAAGCGCTCAATTTATTCCTCTGCTTCTACGATTAAGGGTATTAATGGCGGTACGGAAAGAGGGTACAATAAAGCCTTGTTTGTTTCCAGCATTTACGGTAAAGTTGAAACATATGCAAAGCGTGGCGATGTAACAATGGTGGAAAAGGCAATTGCTTACGTCCGAGAACTCAATAAACAATCCTCTATCATTACCGAACGTCATAAATTCTTTAAACTTGCTGAAATGGCGAAAGCTGTATGCGAAGCCCAGGAAGTAAGGTCAAATAAAGAAGATACCGAAATACTTTTCGATGGTGGTCGGGTAATCAAAAACTATTCCGAAGACAGGGTGCAGATAGTTTTCGACACAAAACCGCAGCAGGACGTTATTTCAAATCTCAAGCATAATGGCTTCCGCTGGTCTCCGCGATTTTCGGCATGGCAACGTCAGTTGACGAACAATGCTTATTACGCTGTTACTCGTGTTACTCCGGTTACTATTGAACAATTGAAAGGAGCGTAAGAAAATGGCTCAAGAGGTTAGTGTTGGATATGATTGGATGCAAGCCGCTAAGGATTTGGCAAAAGCAGAAAAGGATTTAGGTGTTCAAAAGTGGGTTCTTATCACCTTTTATCGAAAAAATGAAAAGGGGGAGGCGGAAAAGATTTTTGAATACGACTTGCCTCGCGAACTGTGGATAAAATGGAATTGGGTTGTTAATTGGCGTAGAGCGAAACTTATCTGCATGTTTCCTCGTGGAGAAGTTTATAGCACGATGTCATTTTATGACAAGCGGAGCGGATATGAAACTGGTATTAATACTTTCTTAGGTAGACTAATATCGGCAAAAGCACAGGCAACAAAAGTTCAACGTTCAATAGACAACTATATCGCTTGGAACCGTCGGAACAATATGTTTTTCGACGAAAATACAGATGAAAAGCTTATTATCCTTCGTGGAAAATTGTTCGCTAAAATAAATAATATTCAGGAGGCGGAGGAGCGTTTAAAATCAAAAATTACAAATAGCTAAAAATATGGCAGAATTTAATGAAAATCCCTTTCTGAAGGATACGCCCGTAACCCCGTTTTCAAACGGTACGGAAGCGGAATGCTGGCACGAACGCAACTGCGATAAGTGCATCAAGTATGAGAACAAGTCTGATTGCGAACTGGCCTATCATTTAGATATGGGCTTTATCCTGGGTACAATTCCCCTCTGGGTGGCAAAGGATATAGGCGTTGCCTATAATCCTCTTTATCAAACAGGGAGATTAAATGAAAGATGTAGAGGATTTAGAACAGGTGATGAGCCTTTTTAATAAAAAAAATTGAAGTATGAAAACAGGAATAGAAATAGGATTAATTATATCGATAGTCATAATGATTATCTGGCTATTGTTCGTCGGAAACATATCAATTAGCTTTAAGCCGTTTAGCATTCACCTCCCATTTTGGCATAGATCGTTAGGCATATTCCTGGCGATTGCTGGCTTTCTGATCTACAATATAGGAGAACATACGAAAGGGTATTCTGACGGTTTGAAAAAAGGAGAAGAAATGGCTTGGGAGGCTATAAACAAGGCAATTAAAGATAATAAAAAGAAGTGACAATGACGACACACACTATAAAGACGAACTTAAAAGGGTTGAAGAGGTGGGCTTGGCGTAAAAACCTGAAAGGTTTTTTCTCCGTAAATGGGAAAGAACTTTCCGACGCACAGGTTAGGGAAATGGTAGAGTGGGCTATCTCAAAAGGCTACGAATACGATGCCGATATTCCTGAAGAGAAAGTTGCTAAATTGCTGAATATTAACGATTGAAGATAAGCAATATATGAGAGCAAAATCATACATAATCAAAGTAAAATTCCCCGGATTGGTCGAGGGGGAGAGGGAGCATTATTTCGGCTCCCTCTCCGCTATTTACGATAAGTTCACACCAACTCAAATTGGCTGCGGCCTGGAAACGCTCTGGAAAGCTAAGATTGAACCGGGAAAGCCCAAACGGGCGAGGCGTTGCGTTATCTCCAAGCATGAACTTTTCAGGAAAAGCCAGAGGAAAAGGGGAAAATGAGATTATTATTGAAAGTGTTTGTAAACACGTTTAACAAACAAATAAAGGATTTTCTTTGTTTTAGAAAAACAAAAGGGTATTTTTGTCATCAAAAAAATAGAAAAATGGAAACGAGCCGAAAACTTCAAAAGATAGACTCATTAGTCTTATGTGAATATATTGTTAAGCATTATGGCTCTATGTCTCACTTAAAATTGCAAAAATTGTTGTTTTATTGTGACGCATACCATCTTGCTTACTTTGGTACAGAATTGGTTTCTGATAAATTTCAAGCGTGGGTTCATGGGCCAGTTAGCCGTAAAGTGTACGACAGTTTAAAAGACAAATCAATTTTATATTCAGAATTGTCCTATAGTTATGCTCCCGGTGATATAGATGTTGACGCTGAGTTTGCCAAATTAACAACAGACCAGAAAGATTTAGTGAGTACTGTTTTGGAAAATCTTTCAGAATGGAATCAGTTTCAGCTTGAAACAGCAACACATAGAGAGTTGCCTTGGATACAAGCGCGTGTAGGTTATGGCCCAGCTGATAGATGCGAAGTTTATATCTCCAAAGAAACAACAATGAAGTTTTATAAATCAGAGTTAAATGCCTAAATCTTTTCAGAAAAAAAATAAAGAGTCTTTTATTGATTCAGTACTAAAAGAGAAAAAGAGCAAAAGTGTCAATTGTCACGATTTGACTTCTAATTTTAAGTTATCTTTACAGTACTTAGATACAACTCAAAAGTATGGTTCTGCTTTTAAAGATTGGCAGAACTGTGGACTTTTATCGTTTATGTTAGAGACAATGAGAGGGTATTGTTGTAGGCCTCTCATAGAACAGGTAGACGGGGACAAATTCACGATATATGGCGGATTCCCACCGGACGATAAAACTATGTTTTCGTATCCTAAAAATGTTCCAGAGGATGCAAATTGGGCTCGAATACATATCAATGGCGGGGCGGTTGTCGCAGGTCATGTTGTTGGAGATACTTTTTATGTGGTGTTTCTGGATAAAACACATAAGTTTTGGATGACAAAAAAACAAAGAGGTGAGAAGTAGATGACTAGAACAATATTCGATTACAACGCAACCCCGGAAGAGCAGGAGCGGATTTTGGGAGGTGTCCAGGAGGCGGAAACGTATCGAAAAGGGCTTTCTGGTGACGCGGCCAATCTTCATCTCGCGTACCTGTTCGACGGAAGAGGGGACAAAGGAAAAGCAGCCTATTTCGCGAATAAGCTGCCCCCGATGGAACGACAGGATTTTTACCGGACGTTGAGCCACAACCCTGTTAAATTATAGCAGGCCGGAGAAAGATGAACGGTTTATATTCATCATCAACTTGTGGGCGTTCTTTACGCCGTTACTTTTGAGATAATCTTCAACTTTGAGCCATATGTTTTCGTATGGCTCTTTTTGTATTATATCCTTGAAATATTCGTAGGCGTCATTTTCTAACAATCCGTACTTATCCAGTATCGACCGGAAATTTTTAACGTATGTACTATATCCATAGCCTCCGGAAACGATTGCCTTTTGATTGACGGCTTTCCCTCCCAACTTTTCGACAAACAGATGATAACTTTTCCGGGCGCAGAACTGATTAATCAATTCCATAGCGGTAGTTTTAAACGGGGTTACATTTTTAGCCTCCTTCCATCCGACAGCTCCGGCATGGCGTATTTCGTGCCAAAGGCTTTCAAGGGCATACTCCTGGTTGAATGTCAGCGCAACATCTTTGCTTATGGCTCCTATTGCTCCCTTTAGGCTTTCCGCCGGATTAAATGTACCATTTTGAGTGTAAAAAGTTCGGTTTGTTAGATGTATTCTGTTCCCGGCCTCTGAAAGATATTCCCCTTTCATGGAGTATTGGCGACTGTTGGCCATGAAGTAGTTCGTAACTGTCGATATTTGAACTCCCGCAAGCCCTCCGTAAAACTCTCTGCTGTTCTCGGATGCGTACTGGCGAATAATATCTTTCAGTTCTGCGTCTTTTATTTTGTCCGGGTTCTTTAATTCCTTAATCAGCTTTTGAACGCCTGTTTTCTCCTGGGTATTTGTAGACAACAGAGTTCTGTTGTCTTTTAAAAAGTATGGCAATGTTCCTCTCGCCTCCATCTTTCCGATGCGTTCCCGGTTATCCTTAACCCAGCCTTTAAAATTCCGGGGAGGCTCTTTGATTTCTCCCTTGAAGCGATAGCCGGAAACATCTTCGCCGTTTGCAATCATATTTGTATATTCAATGATTTCATCAATAGTTGGAGTTATCGGAACGGCAACGCAGCGGCATTGCGGATGCCAGCCAACAAACTTGAATGTTTTCGGGTATTTCCCCGCAAGAAGGTCGCAGATGTCAGTTACCGGGTGATTGTTTGACAGGACGATTTCAAAGCCCAGAACAATGTCGTTTTTGCTCCAATTTTCAAAATCAGCCTCATGGTAAGCCGTATTAATCTCGGTTCTGGTCATTCTTACCGCGTTTTTGTATGACGACCTGTAAACCCCTTGCCCCGGATGATAGCTTTTTGCCTTTTGAGATAAAACGAGGTTTCCGCGCTTATCCCTAACCCGGCGGAAGAGCTTTTCGGGCTGCTTTAGATAACGCCGAATATCCCGGCTTAATTCCGAGGCGCTTTTCCCTTCCCCCAGACCAATATCAAGAGCAAGCTCAAAATCTTCTTTTCCTTGCTCCATTATTCGCCATACGCGTTGCGACAGGTTCATTCCTGCAATTTTGCGGGATTGGAACGCTTTTAAAGCTTCTAAATTTCTTGGCTTAAATTGCGAAATTTGCTCTTTTGATAGTCCGGTTGAGCCGAGTATTGAGTCAACTAATTCCCCGTTCTTATCTGCGCTTAATTCCCATTCTTCGCGCGTCCCGTTCATTATGACTGTTACGATTTCGCCTTGAAGCCTGCGGAGTAATTCATCAACGCGCTTCTCCATCCCCGGAAAATCACTAAAGGAAAATGGCTTTTCTCCATCGAAGCCCGCAGCCTCTCCGAGTCGTACAATATCCTTTATGATTTCCCGGTACAGGGTTTCAATCTTCTTCTCGTATCTATCGAGATTGGACTTGTGTTTTTTATCAAAATTGCTCTTTCCGGTGGCCATCTTGTTTAGTATGTGGGTTCGCTAATACTTACGGCTCTTTCGGCGGCCTCCTCCCGTTCAATCTCCTTGATTTCTTCGTCTACGTCGTCAACCATGTTGAGATTGCGGACAGCGGTTCTGCGCGATACAATCTGCTTGCCTCCTGTTGCGTCGGAATTATTCTTGATGTTCTCTGCATCATCCTTGATTTGATAAGGGGTTATAATTACATCAACGTCAAGGCTATCAATCGCTACGGAAAGCTTCGGGAACATCTTTTTCATGAAAGCTTTTACGACGTTTATTTCACGATGGAACACATCGAGCCAAACCCCGCTCTCTTCCGTTACCTTCAACTGGCCGTCTATAAAAATCATCTTCCGGCTGTCGGCTGACATAGGCATGGTTTTCATGCTTTCCGAACTCATGTCCGGTAACTGCAATTGAACAAAGAAGTTTTGCCGGATAGTTTCTACCTGATATTTGAGGGCGTCAATAGCTTGCTCCCAGGTAGCGTAACCGGCTTTTGCGTTGCTCGGATAGCGCAGAACGTTCCTTGCGGTTGTATCATCGTCCGGTTCTCCTCCGAACTTAACATGTTCATCTTCATCGCAGAACACAACCCAACTCGGCTTACTATTTTTGCGCAGGTAATTTCCATTACGGGAAAGCGACCATTCTGCCTCAAAAACGTTTTCGCTTTCATCTTCCCAGATTGGCTCATCTCGATACCCATAAACGCCGGCAATTTTTTCAATCTTAATATCCTCGCGCATCTCCTCCGTCCATTCTCCGCTTTTCCCATATTGCACCCAGCGGATATGTGTCGCATCAGTATAAGTTTCAAAGTAGGTTATTTTTTCTTTGTTTATTTCGCGAGTGTATTGAATAGACAAGCTTATCATGTCGTCGTAGTCGTCGAATAGGGGATAAAGCAAATCTCCTTTCATCGGGGCGTAGGTTTTACAACGTAATTTTAGTTTGCTCCTTTCCCCGGCATACATTACGTCCTGTTCCTGGCTGTACCAGATTGTCGCAAATTCGCATGAGGAATATAGGTAACGGCTTCGTTCAAAATTTACGCTGTTGATTTTGTTCTTTTTGAAAATGGCTTCCATTATCATGGAGGCTTTCTTTTCTTCTTCCGTTTTTGCGTTGTATTTTCGTTTAACCGGAACGCCAAAGGCAAGCTCCGTCATGCGCTTAACAGCCAGTTTCTGCAACCCCAAGGTTATGCGGGTCATTTTGATAACTTCTCCTTTTTTACTAACCCTGTCGCGGTAGTTCTTATCAGTCATTACCGGGTGTAACTTCGGGTCATACTCTTTTTTCAATTTAGACCAGGGGGGAACAATCACAGTTTTCATTTTCAATTCAGTGATAACCTCGTCAGGCCTGCGCCCGCTTTCAATAATTTCGTCTATCGTCTTCATGTCAAATAAATATTAATATAGTTCATCTTCTAAATCATCTTCGTAGCTTCTCTCTTCAACTACGGCTTTCGCCGGATGGAAAGTATTGGCAAGGGCATCGAACTCGTCAGGAGAGAAGCCCAATCGTGCTTTTACATCTTCTTTTGGTTCAATGATTATCTTTCCGTCACTTCTAAAGCTCCATTTTATCTCCGTTGCTTCTTCGGCGAGCGTTCCGCCGGGAGGGAGCATGGCTCCCGTATTGTTATCTGGGTTCAGCCAGTCACGAACACACCAATACAGATATGATTTCATGTTGGCAAACTTGTATTGCCCGGTTATATCCGTCAAGTCTTTTCCTGATTTCGTCTTTGCGCCTTCGCTGTATTTACAACTAACCACATTCCTTTTATTCAATCCCATATCCTCGCAGACTTCCAGAGCGCGGGAATACACACCGGCGCCCTCTCCAATTGTATCAATCAGGGCGATACATCCGGTTCTGCGGGAAAGAAGGTTTATGATGTTTCCCGCAACCTTCATGTGGTCGGCCTTTCCTCCGGAGTTTTGCTTATTGAACTTTTCAACGTAGTTGTTGAAGCGGTAACAGTAGACGGAACAGTCACGCCCCATGCCGGCAACGTCGACTCCCAAACGGCAATAGTTCCGGTTCCCAAGATGGTATTTTTTCCAACGTTCCTGTGCGATTTCAATCCATTGCATGGGTATCAAAACATCTTCGTCAACTTTCGGGAATTGTCCAAGAACCTTCTTGCGGAAGAGGTCTGATGGCCGATACCATTGACCTTCAAAGAAAAAATCATCTTCCTCCGCCTTTACGTCGTCCTTTACGATAGGCTCACACCAATTTTCAACCTTATCAATCACCCAATCGTAATCGACCTGGCCGGGAATGACTATGCGTTTTTCGACAACATTAGGAGCGGTCAGACTATTCAGACAGAATTTTTTAAAGCGTTTATCCTTCTGGCTTTTGGCTGCGTATCCTACGGTTGTATTAGGGTTGAACACAAGCAAAAGCCGGGAGTTACCCTGCAAGTTACCTTCGATTGCTCCAAACGTATCATCCATAATACCCGTCGCCTCGGTAACAATAAACATTGTGTTTACAGCATGGAAGCCAGACCAAGCCTCATGATTATTCTCGTCGGCCTTGAACCCGGTTAAGAACCATTCTTCGTTGTCGGTTCTAATGTCGTAGGCGTTCAATCTTCCGGGCAATTTAAAGCCTCGTTTCTTTGCTTTGTTGTAGAGTCGGGCGACTTCCGGTATCATGATGTTTTTTACCTGTCTGTCCGTTGGAGCGGTAAGTGCAACTTTCGTGTTTTCTACAAGCTCGCCGTATTCGTTCCACTTTACTGTTAGATAGAGAAAACTTGTGCCTATACAGGCGGCAACGAAGTCTTTCCCGCGAGCCGTCCCGGAGCGAACGGACACGAGTTTATTGTACTGCACTGCTGTTACGATTTCCTGCTGCTCCTTATCGAGTGTTACTCCGAATACGTCGCTAATGAATTTGTTCCAATCGTCGCGCCATGCTGCAAACAATATTTTAGCCTTTTGCCTTATTTCCTCGTCATTCCTTCTCATCCTCAATAATCCCGGTCTGCATCAAGAGTTGTTCAAATGATACATTGCCTGAAATCTCTCTTTTTTCCGGAGCGTACAATCCAAGCAATTTCCTACGCTCAATTAAAAGCTTGTGTATTATATCGAGATAGCGCGGGTCACCGTAGCAAATAATCTCCTCTTTCTGTTGTTCTACTTTGACGGTGACAACCTCTCCGTTATCCTCTCCGCTTCCTGGTACTCCTTGTTGTTTGGCCTTTTTGCGCTCGTAATCGGTTTTTGATTTATCCCAAGCCGCCCAAGCTTCTTTGATAAGGTCGTCAATCCTTTGAAGCTCCAACTGCAAAGCCAGGTCAATGTTCTCAATTCTCGTTTCCCTCCATTCTTCCAAAAGCCTGTTTACGTCCTTGCTGACAGTACGGAGAGAGTAGGAGGAGAGGTCGAGCCTTGTCATAACCTCCTCGCGAATATCCCGGTACGAATAACCTTTCTTGTACAACTCGGCAATAATGTCAAGTCTTACAATTTGTTCTTGCCGGTAATCCTTCATCTTTTTTTTATCCTGTCCAGGCATGATTAATCCTTTCCTGTATATTGGTAAATCAAATCTTTGCAATCATCTTTCCCGACAGGCCTTAAAATTCCTTCAAATAACTTGTAAGGGGATTGGCCTGCTTGTGGGTTATTCCAGAGCCAGCGCATATAGTCCGCCATTGTCATTCCTTCAAATTTCGCCCGCCTTTCCGAACTGTTACAGTTGAACCCTTGTGCACGTATCCACTGAAAGCCACTGACCAGCTTTTCAATATCTCCTTTTACGTCGGAATAGCGGACAACCCCGTTTATCTTGGCAATCTGCAACGCTTCGCACCATTGTCCCCGGCTATAATTCCAGTCGGGAGGAAGGCCACAGCAAGAACCGTTACAGCACATCTCTTTGAAATGAGCATCTGACACATAAAAGCGCATCCCGACCTCTTCGCAAAGGTTTTTCATGTTGCGCAAAAACGGTTCCTTAACTTTTCTGTTTAACCGGAGATAGCCGGAGGAAACGCTATATTTTCGATAGAACTCCATGACATCAAAGCCGCAAAGCTCGTTGAATGTAGGCATGAAGCTTTTTAGCGTCGGAGAGCGTTGCTCTACGCAAAAGAACTCCGTTGACATAGCACTCGCTCCCAGGTTTGCCGCTTCGCGAATAAGGTTGAGATACGTCGGAGTGCTTACCCCGATAATAAAGGGACGGAGCCGGAGCGTGGCGCCTCCCGCATCGGCTTTGGCAATACGTTCTATTGCTTTCAGGCGTTCTACGGGAGAGGGGACGCCTTTTTCTATGATATGGGCTTTTTGCTCGTCCAGGGTGATGATTGAAAACTTGAAATTCCAGTTCTTTTGTCCCCGTATAAGTTCCATGTATCGTTCATCTTCTGTAAACCAGGTTGATTTGGTAGAAAAGCATAAGGGGTAATTGATTTCTTTGAAGAACTTCAACAATTCAAGTGTAACTCCATGCTTGCGCTCGAAGCTGTCGAACTGATCGGATAGGCCACCCCACTGCATGACCTTTCTGTCTTTTATGTACTCTTTGAATTGCCCGCCGTATTGGTCTGGGTTAGAGAACATCTTTTTTACATGGTTGACAGATACGCTGCGAACATCTTTGTGCAAATAGGCTTCTTTCGTATCTCCAACAGCTCGCTGAAACTGCGAAAAACAATACAGACAACCGAATGAACAATTACTATACGTGTCAAATGTCATAGGCATTGAACAATCCGCTATCTCGTTACTCCATCTTGGGGATTGGTAATATTTTTGTGGCATATCCTTTGCTTTTTTATGTTATTACTGAATAAATTCATCTCCCCATGCCGTTTTGCAAATGAGATTATAGACGCTCTCAAGCTCTTCGTCAAAGGGGATATTTCCGGTATTGTAGCATTGAACGGGAACACCAATTTCCGCCCATTTTTTCGCGGCTCTCAAAACATTCTTTTGCTTTGGTAACGTCTGCGGGCTGCAACCCTTCTTTCCTCTATCGAGTAGTCTTTGATGAATGATTGCTCCGGGTGCATACAGAAACACAATGAGATACTTTTGCGCCTGGAACATGGCGTTAATCAGGTTGTTCCCGAACGTATCCAAATACGAGCCTTCGCAAATTACAACCTCTGATGTTTCAAGGCCTCGTTTTACGACAGCCGGAAGAACCCTTGTGCAGTTGAACGCATCAACGCCTCCGTAACGGCTTTCATCGGAATATCGACCGGCAAAGCAAACCCGCCTATCTCGGCAAATGGTCAGCTCTTTTGTCGCTTCTTCAATTCCTCCGAAAAGGCCTATGAGAGCTTTTGCAAGCGAGGTTTTCCCCACGCTGTTTGTTCCGGTAATGAATACACATGTTTTCATGGCAAATACTGTTTTTGATAAGTTTCCGCCCGGAATGTCCAAAGCGGCTCCCAGTTTATTTCTGGTAATTGCTCCTGCATCTTTTCGATTTCCTTTCGTCCTCGTTCTATGTAGTAGCCCACATAGCGTTTGCCGAGTTTATTTTTCTTGTATGCGCAAAGAGTTGTTTCAATGCTCCACAGGCTTTTGTGGCGCGGGTTTATCGGGAGCCGGTTTATTTGTCCGCTAATAAAAGCAAGTCCTTTATTCAGGTACTCGATTTCCGCTTTCGTCGCTTTCCTGCCATGACGTCCGGTATAGGCTACATCTTCCAGGCCGAGAGCGAACACAAGCCCGTTACGGCTGCTTTCTGCTTCTTTTAGGTCAAGCCGGACGGCTATATCAATGCCTGCAATGGTATGGAGCAATTCGGAGTACAGGAACATAGTAAAACGCCCAAACAAAGCAATTCGGAAGTTCTTCAAGAGATAGTCATACCTGGCGTATGGGTCAATTCCGGGAGATATTGCCCTTGTTATGGCTACGTGTTGCCGCATACTTCCCTGGCTCCATCGAAATACGAAATTTTGATATGAAATAAATGCCTCCACGAATTGGTTCTTTGAACGAACCCAGGCTCTATCTGTTTGAAATATCAATTTATCGCGGTTCTTCTCCCACCAGACTTGTAGAACTCTTATGTCTACATCTTCAAAGCGGGGAAACTGATTAAACATGTAGTACGTTGTAGCAACGCAATAGTTCGTACTGAAAAGAAAGCAGAGCCAGCAGCGCTGTTCTATATCCAAATCGAAACGCTTGCAGATATATTGCAATGCCTCGACCTGCGGGTCAATGTCTAAAGCCCTTGAGCTATCAACGTGATACTGTATATACTCGTTAATTCGGTTCATATTGGGAGTTATTTTTATTAGATTTTGCGTTTTAGGCAACTTCTGGTATTAACTTGACCGATTTACCGGAACGAATAAGAAAATGCCAGAAATCGCCTAATTTTGCCCTTTGCGCTTATATTGTAAGCACTTTATAGATAAAAAAATTACTATTCATCGTTTTCCTCCGGTTCCCCAATTATTTCCTCCAACCGATAAACAACCTTGTCTATTTTCTCCATGCCGAGCAATGCGAGCAAGTCGTAAAGGCGTTCTTTGGTGTAGTTTATGATAATTCGCTCCATCGCGGTATTATCATCTCCCTGTATTTTCGGAAGGTCGTCGGGGTTTAAGTCGAGGCCTTGAAGCTCCTGTGGGAGATTTGAGAATGAGCCTTCCCCGTCGTCCTCGCTTGCCGCAGGAGGAGTAGGAATATCGGAGGCGGAAGATGTGGACGTTGTCGCGTCCGGGAAAGTTTGAGCCATAGGAGGCGTTACCCAAACATCCATAGCCCAATCGTCAAGCTTTTTTGAGTCGAATTGGTTTGCAAGGGCGTCGTAATCCCATTGTCCGAAACTTACATTATCCTTGATGATGAATTGCTTGCGCTCCTCCTCGGTAAGTTCGGTCGCCTTGATGATATAGGCAAAAGGGTTTTCAAGCCATTTATCCCACCATTCAATGAGCTTGTTTTGCTCCCCGGCGCTTTTCTCTGCGTAATCCGATAGCCCGGAAAGACGCTCGGCGATTTGTTCCGGTGACATCTTTGCAATCTCCCGGAGCGCGTTTGTTCTCATGTTCCCGCCAAGAGCTTTCATTTTGCTATCGACGACAGCCGGGCGCAATTCCAGCATCTTGGGAAATACGAGTATTGAATTGACAAGCTTAACGAACTTGTCTTTTGTGATGGTGCGCGGATTTTCCGCATTTACCTTCACCTGCGATAGTTTAACCTGTTCAGTTTTCATATAAAATCCGATTTTAGGCAAAAATATTAGAAAGTGTTTACACTGTAAGCGTTTACAGGCAAAAGAAACTCTTTTTAACGCATTTTTATTGAAAAACCGGCGTAAACCCATGCCAGCAACGCGGCGTCCCGGCCTTCCTGGTTCGTTCTACCGGTTATTCCGGTAAAATAGGCGAGCTCTTCATGGGTAATCTTCCGGTCTGTCCCTTTCCAGAGTTTAACAAGGGGTTTTACTTCATCGACGTTTATTTGCCAATGCCGACACATTTCAACAATTTTCCGCCCTGTTTCCTGATTGCGTCCCGCATTGTTCCCTTTTGCGGCGGCAGACGCTTTTGTGTCTTTAGGTTTCAGATGCCAATTACCCTTATTCATCCATCCGGCCTCGACAACCACAAGGAGATTGAGCCCGGAAACTTCCGCCTGTCTTTTTGCGCATCTCAAATAATCCAGCAAATCGGGAAACGAGAGAGTTGTTATTTCCAGCTTTTTGTTTTTACAATTCAGCAGAGCAACCCCGTTTTTTTCCACGTCTGGGTCAATCCCTATTATTATGTCCAGCTTTTTTATCCTTAAATTCATCTAATTATCTGATAATCAATTAAATATACTTGTTTGTGGTCATTTGCATAGAAAGAGAAGAAAAAGAGGGTAAAAAATCTCCCTTTTTCCTCCCCCCCTATAATCCCCCCCCTCCCTTTTCCCAAACTACGGAGGTTTTTTGAACAATCTACTGCGTATTCTTTTCCAGAAAATAGGTCGCTGAAAACTGCGCCTTTTCTCGTAGGGTTTCAACCGGCTCTTGAACGTGCAGTATTCCGGTTTATCTTTTATCCTGATGTGTTCGTACTGCATTTTATCAATCATCTCGTCCCAAGCCTCGGCAATCTCTTTTAGGCTTTCTGACGCAATTTCGATAGAGCAGGAGAATGAGCCGTATGCCTTTGCTACCTGGCGAATGATATTTTTAAGCTCTTCCAGAGGACAGCCGGTTATCTCGGAGAGGTTCTTAATCTCCTCAAGGCTGTTCTCGTCGAACTCAATAGTTTGTCCTTTGAAAATCGCTTTCATCATGACTGTTCGCTTTTTACGAGTTCAAATTCATATCGCCAAACCCAGGGGTTTTTGTCCCAAGTTCCCTTACCGGAAATTTTATCTATGAGGGCGGCGAAGGCTTCACGCGGAGAACGCGGCATGTCCTTCCAAGAAAACATTTCAAATCCGTCCGCAAGGTCATATTTGAATACTGTTCCGTCTTTTGTGTATTTCCGAATGCCCTCTTTCAAGCAATCCTCGTCTGATATGTCCTGTAAATGCTGTATGCCAACCTTATTGATTTTTATGCGATGGGGCATGTGTTTTGCCTTGACAAACATCTTGTTTCTCCATCCGGCACTTTTGAGCGGTAGGTCGTCCATTGAAACGCGGCTGTAAATGTCGGGGATGTCGTTGTAACATTGCGCAATTGCAACAATATCGTCCCATTTGTATGGCGTTCTGCACCACTTCGTGAACTCCTTCGGATTGTCTTTATTCACCCAGCAGAAAGCTCCGTATAATGGGGAGTCCTCCCTGTCACCCGCGAATACAGGAAATGCGATTTCGTTGCGTTCGTACGGAGGCTGGACAGAACAAATCCTCCTCGTAACGGTTTTTACTCCTTTCAGAACGGCGGTTTCCAATCCGTACCTCTCGTTAAACATTATTTTCGGCATTCTCATTTTCCCCTCCTTTCAGGTAGTTTGTATAATCAATTTTAGCCTTTTCAAAGAACTTGAAACCGGTGTCAACAAGCATGTTAAACAGAGTATCAGGATTGTTTGCGTCCATTTGTTTTATAAAATCCGACTTGGTTTTTTGGGCATCCCATATGGCGTAACCAACCGCACCCCAGTACCGGGATAAAGTGTCATACTCGTAGTTTACGAGCCAGGCGAGAAAATCATTTAACGTTTTCATAATCTGCATTTATAGGGTTTGTACTTCCGATTTCCTCTAATAGGCAAGAGTATCTCAATTCAAAGAACTCATTCCTTTTCTGCATCAATCGCTCTTTCGCTCTCCTTATTGTAATTAGGCTTAGCTCTTTTAAATCAAGGAAATAACCGCATTCAATCCAATATATCTCATACACGCTATACCCGCTATAAGTATCAACTGCGCATACGCTATCCTCTTGCTCCTGATAGTACGTAAAAAACGTCTGGCCGAACATGACGAACTCGTCAATTACTTCAACGGTTTTAACTCCGTCCAAAGTCATAACTTTCTTTTTCATAGCTCAATCCTCCTTGTCTTTTTTGTAGCGATAGTTGTTTATTTCGATCAGCTTAGTGTTCATCAGCGCATTCGCGATAATGGCAAGAAGTATCATTGAACCGAGCCAGTGACAGAAGTCGGTAAAAATAAATTTCAAGATTTCAAGCATGATGTTTCTGTGTTAATTAGTTCAACCTCGGTGCACCTAATCCATGTATGAGGATGAAGGCAAACCGTATTATTATTTCTATCCAGGTCGGCAAGCTTGTATTCCTTGCCTTTGTACCGGACGATAGAGCCTATTTTGGCCTGGGTTCTGAATACGTTTATTTTCATTTGCTATGTTCGTTGTAATAAATCATTTCTCTGTCCTCAAACATGCCTTTTGTTATGGCACTTTCAAGGCTATCAAACAGGTTGTAGTTTTGTATCTGCATCTGTTTCTCCGTTAGGTCGCTGTAAAAATTTCGGAAGGCCTTCAAACCCTCTTGTATTTTCGCGAGTTCTGCTTTCTTTTCAACGCTTTGAAAAAGTGAATGCTTTTCAAAAAAGCTGTTTGCCATGTCAGAATAGAAGAGCGCTAAATCAGCCAGTGATATAGTCAGTCCCATCGTTTTAGCGAGGAAGGAATTGAGAGTTTTGTTGCTCGATAGAACCTTGTAGGCCTCCTCTACGTTATCGGTCATGTTGAGCATTTTTTCAATCTCTTTTTTCTTTCTCATAAGCTCCTGGGCTTTAACGTAATTCTTTGCTCTGGAAAGCTTCGCAATTCCTCTGTCGCATGCCGCAATACACTCCTGCAGGTATTCCCGGCTCATTTTGTATTTTTCAGTTTTATCCATGTCTTAAATCGTAATTGTAGTTGTCGTAATCATCCGGTTCGTAACCGGGGTTATCATCTCCAAAATCCATTATGCCACCTTTCTTTTAAGTTCAACCAGCCTTTTGCATAGAGCCTCGCAGAGAACGCGAGCCATGTTCACCTCGACGGCGTTTCCGATAAACTTTTTCTGGTCGGCCTGCGTTCCTACCAAAACGTAATCCTCCGGAAAACCCATTATTCGTTTCAACTCAACTATCTTCAACATACGCATCTTTATGTCGACTATTCCATGAGCGGCCATAAATTCTTTGATTTTACGAACCATTGGGCTGTCGGTTTCGTAGACCTCGATAGCGATATCACCGGTTTCTGTAACCACCAGATACGGAGGCTTTTTATCCATTTTTGCTATAAGCGTGAAACAGGGGTTATCAATTCCGCAGCCGGAGGACGGTGCAAATTGAGGGTTCATCAGATAGTGCCATTTCCGGTTGGCCGTTATTGTCTGGGCTGGTTCGTCGATTTGGCTCCCTACGTTGCTGAAACTTGTATTCATAACCCAGGGTTTTACGCTCACAAGGTTGTATTTCGGGTTGGCCGTTACGCAGCCCAAAGGCTGGTCGGTTCCGGCGGGTTTGCTTTGTCCGAATTGTTGGTCAATAAACACCGGGGAAACAAGGCGCTGCTTTGGAACGGTTGTAACTGCCGGGCATGGCACTTCCGGGCTTGAATGCTGTCCGCCTCCTGAATAGTAATTTGCCAGGAACGGGGAAACCAATGAATATCTGTCTTTCGTCAATAGGGTAGGGCATGGCGCGTTTATATCCTTCCCTGCGTCCCCGAAATTGAAAGAGCAAAGGAATTGAGGCGTAACGTAGTTGAACCTGTCTTTCGTCGGGACGGTAGGGCATGGCCTGTCTATTCCGCTCACGTTTTCCCCGTTGGAATAGTATGCAGCCAGAAACTTTGCGCTAACAAGCGAATGATTGTCTTTGCACTTAATCGTGTGCGCCGGGCTATCTACCGGAATATTTTTAGACATAGGGTGTCCGCTGTAGTATTTTGACAGAAAATGCGTTTGCACAACTCCCAATCTCCCCTGGCAGCTAACTGTCGGGCATGGTTCATCAACTCCGGGAGGAACATGTTTCCCGGTTTTTCCATTAATGGAGTTGTATTTCAGCATCCATCGTTCTTTTTCATCGGAGCCGGAGCCAAAACGAACCAGGCCGGCATATACTCGTTCATACGTCTTTTCGGATAACGGCTTTTTTCGCGTGAATATGCTTGTTCCTTCGTCGCTGAAATCGAGGACGTCTTTAACGGCTTTCCATTTTTGACGGGAACCGAACAGTGTGTTTTCGGCCTTTTTTGCGTGCGTAGGTGACGGGAAAACGATAGGCAACCCCTTCTTTGCGAAGATGCCAAAAAATCGCTTACGGCTTGTGTATGCGCCGAAATCGGCTGCGTTTAAAATCCTATGGCTAAAGTCATAACCATATCTTTTCACGTTGCGAACCCAGCGCTGGTAGCTCTTCCCTTTGTCCATGCTGATAGGTTTCCCGTTTTCGTCAACCTCTCCCCATGACATGAACTCCTCGACGTTTTCAATCATGATGTAATCGGGTTCTATGGCTTCTATGTACCGGAAAAGATGTTCCGCCAGCGTTCTGCTGTCCGGGTTCCGAGCCTGTCCGCCTTTTGCTTTTGAGAAGTTGGTGCACTCCAACGAAGCCCAGAGAACAACTGCCGCCTCCGGGTGTTCCTTGCGGCATTTATGCAGATGGGTTTTCAGCGGGGAAAGCTCAAGCGTGCGTATGTCCTCGGTGAAGTGCATCGCATCCGGATGATTTGAAGCGTGAGAAGCGATTGCGTTTTTATCGTGATTGACACAAGCGACAACCTTTGCGCATTTTCTCCCAAATATCCGAGCTTTTTCGACTCCTGTGCTGGTTCCTCCGGCTCCGCAAAAGAGGTCAACATAAAGGGCGTCAATCTCTTCAATGCTTTGATAATTTACATTTTCGTTCATTTTGTTGTTGTGGATTAAGTTGTTATCGTCTAAGGCTTTCGCCTTTGAATTTCACTATCTTGCAAAGTCTTACAATCCTATCCATCGCCCGGACGCCATAGCGGGTTTGTATCTTTTTTCCGTCCAGGTTGGTAGAGATAAAAACCGGTTTTACGCTTTTCTCTGCATCGTCCAGAATATCGTTGAAAAGCTCCGTTTTCTCTCCGTAGTTGTTGAATTGTGGTTCTACGCCAATTTCATCAATGCAATACGACCACCTACCGATAATTTCCTTGCGTCTTTCAACCAATTCGCGAGCGGAGAACGGCTTAACTATTTTCCCATATGCGAAATCAAATATCACAGGCACAACGCCTGTCAGAATAGTTGTTTTTCCCCTTCCGCAATCTCCGGTCAATATCAGCCCTTTTCCCTCGGTGTTGACCATCCAGTCAATTATCGTTTCGTATTCCGGCAATTCCTGTATTACTTTCGCCGTCTTATCGACAGTCTGAAAAACTTTGTAGAAAAGTTCCTTGCATTCTTCCTTCGTTCCAAAGGAATAGCTAATACTTTGTCTTTCAAGTTCAATACCTTGCGTTCTGAACTGTTTTATGACATCTTCAATCTTTTTTTCCATCTTCCGCCGCTTTATTGAATTTATCCAAGAAATAATCATTTTCAGGGGTGATAATTTGCCCCTCCCTTTGCCCTTTTGCTGCCCCTGTTTCCGCTTGGGAACCCGGAACAGTCCGGTTGTTATCGTAATTTCCTTCGTAGACTTTCACCCAGTTTTTGCCGTTTTCAAACACCCAGTCAAAACCGGCCTTCCAGCCTCTATGATTGTCGCCTTTTAGGAAATTGCTTGCCTGCATTTTCTCGAATAGGGTTTTCAAAACATTCATTCCGCTTTGCTCTCCTCCCATTTCTTCAAGGCGTATGCGAATTTTGTTTTTCCTGGCATCGGACAGCTTGAATATCTTTGGATAACCCTTGCATATCTCATTCCACATTTCGACAATCTTTTGCGCTGGTAGAATATCCGGTTTTACCGGCTTTCCGGCCGGAGGCGTTTTGGGCTTAGGCTCCCTTTGGGGTTTTGCTTCCTGGGGAGCAGGCTGCTCCGGTTTATCTTCGGGAAGGGATGCGTACAGGTTTTCCAGTCCGGTTCGGATGGTTTCAAACAAACCTCCTTCGCGCGTACGCGTATAGAGGCTCTTATCTTTGATAAGAGAAATATTATTTTTAATAATATTATTATTATATATTATATTATTCTTGTTTACGTCCGTTTGTTGTTCCGTCTGTTGTCCTTCCTGATGTACCGTTTGATGTCCGTTTGTTGTACTATCAGTTGTATTATCTGATATACTATCTGTTGAGCCGTCTGATGTACTTTTAGTTGTATTATCTGTTGTACTGTTATATTGGTACAAGTCGTAATTAACTATTGATATTAAAGTAATTAGGCGGCTTTTCTGTTGTACTATTTGCCCGCTCTTTTCAAGCTCTTCAAGAAAGCGCAAAACTTTTCCCCTTGACCAATTCCAACGTTCAGCCAAATTGTCTTTGTTCTTACCTATTTGGCCTCTGCTAACTTTGACTTTATTGCCGCGAACATAGATGAAACTTTCTCCGCTATTAGCGATAATAAGCATATCAATCCATGCTTGCATACGGGTGAAAGGCTCCGCGAAATAAAGCGGGTTTTCAGTAATCTTTCTGTATATTTTTATCCAGCCGTCCATATTCTTGTATGCTTACATTGTAAGCGCTTATTTGTAAAATAAACATTAGTAAGCTGTTTTCTTTGATTGAATACAGCCCAGATACCCGGCTTTGTTTCTATGAGTTTTAAATCCTCTACAGCTCCAAATCGGTTATAATTGTCGCAAAGGTCTACAATCCATCCCTGCTTGTTTTCGTGCGGCCTTATGGCTCTCCCTACCATCTGATAATAAAGAGCAAGGGACATAGTAGGACGGGCGAGAACAACAGTAGATAACGCTGGGAAGTCAAACCCGGTAGTCAGAACACCGACGTTCGCAACCACCTTTATATTTCCGGCCTTGAATGCTTTAAGTATCGCTTTCCGCTCCTCCTTCGGGGTGTTGCTGCTTACTATTGCCGAGGCTCCTCCTATCTTTCTTATGAGAAAATCAGCCTCCTCGATAAACCGGGTAAAGACGAGAATAGAACCCCTGCCGACTGCAAGCAAACGGCGTACAATATCCTCTAAATGGTCTGCAAAGTTTATCTCCTTGTAATACCTTCTCACGCTTGCGTCTGTGTAGTCTGCGCCTGTACTGTTAACCTTTAGGCGTTTAGCGTCAATAAGGTTGATGCGATAGTAGTTTAGCCGAGCCAGATAGCCTCGCTCAAGTAGGGTTCTAACCTGGACGTTAAATATCACGTCTGTGAATATACGGGGTTTGCTTCTGGTGATAAATCGGAGCATTGAGCCGTAAAATTGGGATGAATACAGGCGGTAAGGGGTAGCTGTCAGACCGAGTACCTTGCATTGTATCGTATTGATAAAATCTGCGTACATTCCAGCCTCTGCGTTTACAAGATGGCATTCATCAATAATTGCATACCGGAACCGGCGGAACATATCTTTGTTGTTCTTTACGCTCCCTATCGTTGCAAATGTTATCCTGCTAATCTGTTTTGAATTAAAGGACGCAGAATAAATCGAGCAATCCCATACACCGTACCCCTGCAATTTTGAAAAGTTCTGTTCCAGTATTTCCGCGGAAGGCTGAAATATAACGACGGGCTCACCCAAACGATAGGCGATGTCGGCAATAACAAGGCTTTTCCCGCTTCCGGTAGGAAGCACAATGATTGAGTTGTTCTTCTTCGGAGAGGAAAAGAAACGTATTGCCGCGTCGCTGGCTCCTTTTTGATAATCCCTTAGTTCGTACATGGCATTAATTGAAATAATCAACTACAACCGGACAGCTCCCGGATATGGACGATATAATATTTCCGCCTTTGTCGTAACACTGATAACAGCCTTCAAAATACCTGCCGGAACAGTCTGTAAACCCTCCCGAATACTGAATGCTTGCTATCTTTGCGTTATCCTTTTTGGGGTCGTGTTGCTTTCCGACCTCGTATGTGTCTACGCCTTGCGCCGATACGATGGTTATTTGTCTGATTTCTGGTGACTTCATGTTTAAAATGTATATTGTTACAGGTAATACCCTACGCCGCGATATACGACGTAGGGGAGTGTTTAATTGAAAGTTATTTCTCGATAATTACGATATGAGGACAAACTTTCTGAATGCGTTCCAAAACAAGGTCAATCTCCTTATCTCTCATTTCTTCTAAGAGGTCGTTAGCCTCCGGAGAAACAAGCGTGCAGGAGAGGTCTGACGGGTTGATGTAAACTTCTGCCTGTATGGTTTGCTTTGGAGTTCCTTTGAAAAGAGGAATAATCAGCGTAAAGGCTTCCGGTAAATTAGATTGAACAACCTGATTGACCAAAACTCGGCGGTCACCCCGGTTATTGTTTGAACTTTCAAGTTCCTTATCAACCTTTGCTTTGAAGTTCTGCAACTCCGTAACAAGCTTCATGGCAACTTGCCGATTTTCGAAATACGAGCGGTTCATCTTGATAAGTTCCGCCATATCGAAATTGGTCATATATTCGCCGGAGTTGATGCCAAACTTTTTATATTCCGGGGAAACGATAAGTTTTCCAGAAATAAGGCTACCGTAATGGTTGTTTTCGTTGCATTGCAGAGTAATTGACAGGTTTTCCCGGTCAACGAGAACATGACAGGCTTTTTCGTTTACCATTTCAAGCGGCATACGGGTTTCCAGCCAGCGTGCGGCGGCATCCAGAGTACCGGAAATTACAACCTTAACAGGTTCGTGAATTTCAACCGCTTCCCCTTCGCGAATGATAATTTCGCCAACTCCTGCAGGGAGGTTATTTACCATAGCTTCCGCAATTTCTCTTTTTACTTCTTTCTTTACTTCTTCTGGTGTCATGATTATTAATGTTTAAAAGTGACTAAAATGTTTGTTTGATTAACCCTCTGTTCCTGTTCGGCGCATTTGCATCTGAATTGTCGTCTGCATTTCATCCGGTCTGGCGGGGCGGGAGTAGGCAAGCTTTCCTTGTTTGTCGTAATATGCTACGGTTCTTTCCTCCTCGTAGATGATTTTGTAGCAATTTTCGCTGACATACTCGGCTTTCTTTTGAAGGGTGTCGGCAGCGTTGTCGATTTCATCGCAAAGTTGCTTCATCTGCTCCTTTCTCTGTCTGTCCTGTTCTTTGTATTCCTTATCAGCGGCTCGCTTGTCAGCGCGAACGTCTTTCAACTGAATACTTTTCTCCGTAATGCTCTCCTTGAGTTCTTCACGTCTTTCCCCGGTCAAGGGCTTAGTGTAGTCAAGCATCTCAATTGCATCGCAATTGTCACGTAAGAAATTTTCTCTTTGAATACCTTCCGGGTATTCCTGGCCTAATTCTTTGTCCATGATTATGTTGTTTTAAAATGGAAGGCATTGCTGCCTCCCGGTTAATAAAAATCGTTGAAGCGATAAAGGGGTAAAGAGATTATAAAGCTGCAAAAGCCCGAACCCGATAGTTGCTGTTCTTACTGTTGTAGTTCACGCTACCATCTGACCAACCCAATACCCAACTGCTGCCGGACGAGTACTGGGTA
>ERZ791885.164-NODE-164-length-70976-cov-4.817741_pt1 | contig 70976 bp, 89 predicted proteins | sample MGYA00510159_ERZ791885 | MGnify/ENA primary metagenome ERZ791885 (study PRJEB30046, sample SAMN00792054) | human gut metagenome | study: EMG produced TPA metagenomics assembly of the A metagenome-wide association study of gut microbiota in type 2... | reverse complement strand
TCCTTGACGGTTCACGGCTTGTCGGTTAACCTTTTGCTGCGAAGGCAAAAGGTTAATTTCTTTTTATTAAGGCTTTTTGGGTTCCTAATAGGTCCTATTCGAGCTTATTAGTGCTAAAAAAGCCCTGGCAGAAACATTCTGCCAAGGCTTTTTTCTTATTCTGCGTAGTCACATCCCCATGCGATTTTAGCGAAGTCTGGTTTTTCTGTAAAACCATCATCGAAAAATCGTATTTCCTGTTGTACTGTTTCTCCATGATAAAGACCTCTGATGAAAAGCCATCCGTTGACATCGTAGATGGAGAAATACTTATAGTCTTTTTACGACCTGCGGCAGCAGCTCTCTTAAAGGCCCGATACGTGGTGATGTAGGTGTAGGTTTGATATCCCCGATATAAACGATTCTGTCATCAAAGAAGGGGAACATTTCACCTTCGACGTCTTCATGCCAACAAAATTCTGCATAGGCTTCTAAGTTTTCAAAAACTTTACTGTTCGTGACGGCATTTCTTTCTTCCTGCGTCCTGCATTTTTTCAGCAGGTTCTCTTTTTCAGCATTGAAAAGCTCCGGTAAGGGATAATTGTTAAAAATTATAGTAATCCTTACTTTCGGCAATTTGCTGTCTTTCATTTCCATCACCCGCTTTACTTAAAAGTTTTCATCATCTTCTGCGTTCGGGCAGCAGTTGAGCCAGAACGTAACATCGACAATATCGTCGTATGTTTCAATTTCCGCAATGAAAGCGTTCAGATATTCTACGAAAAGGTCATAGACATTCTGCGCCGTGCGGCCTTGGAAATCGTCAATATCATACGTCCAGTTCCCCGTCGTGGTGTGTTCACGTCCTTCATCGAAAAGCGATAAGATAAATTCCATGTCATTCATCGTGATTCCTCCTCGTCGATTCTTGATATATCCAGTATGTCTTTGATTGGTTTCCGAAGGTCCTGCCTTCGGCATCTGCTATAAAACCGCCGGGGCCGTCTGCCGTCAAAGGCTGGAGCCTGCAAGGATCACCTTGACGGCTGCCGGTCCTGGCGGTTATCCTCGCCGTCCGAAGGCGCCGAGATTCGTTCTTTTTATTAAGGTTTATTTAGCCTTAATAAGTTTTAATAGGGGTAAGTAAATACAAACGAAAATAAATGGGAACATAAATAATACTTCGTATTACAAACATTTTCCTTGCTATCGTAGTGATAGCAAGGAAAATAAAGGTAGCAATTTGAAGACTACTAAGGTAGCCATTTGCTACCTAAAGAAAAGATTTTGCACGGTATTTTTGAAGCCGTTTATCTGCTGATTAATCTGCTATTTTTGATTCTGCTTTCTGAGGCGGCTGCTGCATTTCTGCAAAACAATCAGAAAGGACGAGATGTGTCTTCCCCTCTTGCGTTGTCACTCGCAGCCGACAGCTATAGGATGGACGATAGATTTCCTCGATGACAACGTCTTTTACCCATTCCTTAGTGCGAAAAGTATATTTCAATCGTTTTCTAATGGGCAGGTGCATCCCTTTCTTGATGGCTTTCAAATCATCTTCATCTTCGATATCACTTAGGGAGTATCCTTCGTAGCGTTCCAGAAGCTTATGATAATGGCGTATCTCAATAGCTGCTTCCAAATCAAAAATTGGAGCCTTTAATTCTCTGTAAAGCAATGATTTTATAAGTTCGATATTGGCTATGTCGTTATTAAGGAAAGGTAAAGACATTGCAGCATAAATCAGATTCGCTCTTTGTCCTTTGGTGTAATATTTACGCCGTAATTTCGTATCTTTATATTCTTTAGGTATGGGTATTAGAAGTGCAGCGGCTTTCATTTCAAAAGTATCAACAGTATATTCTTTTTCTAATTTCGTCAAAATATTTTCACTATAAGGTTCATCACTACGACCTAATAACCAGTCTAAAGTTACAGCAAAAGTGTCAGAAATTAAAACCAACATCTCCTCATTAGGAAAACCTTTTTGAGATTTTACCCAATCATGAACAGTTGTTTTGTTTTTTGTTCCCAATATTTGCATAAAGTCAGTATACGATAATTGGTAGGTTTCTTTAAGTAAATTAAATCTTTCAACAAAATCATCTCTCACAGTCAAAAAAATCTCTCCTTCCATTAAAATTGACTAATGTTTATAAGTAGCCGAATGAATAGAAACATAAATAATAATTCACATTACAAACATTTCCTTGCTATCGTAGTGATAGCAGAAAAGGGTGAAAACATTAAATGTTGAACCCAGAATATTGATTAAACACTGAAATAATAATGTTTTCTGCTGCTCTTAATAGCCTCTGCTTTATGTGCCTCAGCATCTATCCGAATGGCTGTTTCTAAATCAAAAATCGGAGCATCCAATTTTCTGTAAAGCAATGGCTCTATAAATTTGATATTAGCTATGTAGTTGTTGAGGGTATCCTGAAACTGAACGGCATCATTTGCTGTGAAATTTATTTCGTGTCTTTCAATCTGCTTCAATGTGAACATAGAAAATACGGTCTTGTAAAGCGAAGACATTGCAGCATAAATCAGATTTGCTCTCTGCCCCTGGGTATAATATTTGCGCCGTAGCTCCGTATTTTTATATTCTTCAGGCAATGGTGTTATAGGTGTAGCAACTGCCATTTCAAAAATAGCAACAGCGTGTTCTTCTTCTAATTTTGTCAAGATACTTTCATTGTAAGGTTTGTCAATACGGCCTAATAACCAATCAATGGATACTGCAAAAATGTTGGAAATAATAACAAGCACTATTTCATTGGGAAAAGATTTTTGAGAATTAATCCATTCACTAATACCACTTCTATATTTCAACCCAAACATAGACGCCATCTCTGAATATGAAAGTGAATAGGTTTGTTTTAATAAAGTAAGACGATTTGAAAAAATAGGCCTAATCAACAAAATATTTCACTCCAATCTCTTTTTACTTATTTTTATGCTGCTCAATAGCTGCTTCCAGATCAAAAATTGGAGCATCTAATTTCCCATAAAGTAGTGATCTTATAGGTTCAATGTGAGCAATTTTTGTATCCACAATAGCTCGAATAACATTCGTTTCAGATTCAACGTCTGCATAAGCAGCGGCAAAAGCAGAATCTTTCATCTGTTCCTCTTTAAATTCTTTTAAACTTTTCATTTTAATTTCATCCTTTTCAAGCTGCTTCAACGTACCCATAGAAAATACGGTCTTGTAAAACGAAGACATTGCAGCATAAATCAAATTAGCTCTTTGCCCCTGGGTATAATATTGGCGTCGCAGTTCCGTATTTTCATATTTTTTTGGCAATGGTGTGGAAAATGCAGCAACTGCCATTTCAAAAATAGCAACAGCATGTTCCTCCTCTAACTTCGTCAAAATAGTTTCATTATAAGGTCTATCAATACGACCCAATAACCAGTCAATGGATACTGCAAAAATATTGGAAATAATGACAAGTACTGTTTCATTAGGGAAAGATTTTTTAGCTCTGATCCATTCATTAATGGTGGATTTTCCATTTATTCCTAAAATTTTATTTAACTCCGGATATGTTAATTGATAAGTTTCTTTAAGTAAAGCAAATCTTTCAACAAAATCATCTCTAACAGTCAAAAAATTTCACATCCTTTTAATTTTTGCTATACCCTCTATAGATGAAAAGCCGGTACGTGAAATCACGTCCGGCTTTTCCTGGGATTTATAGCTAGATAGGAGAGATAGTCAGGTATTTAGATTTACAGATTTGTTTTGAAACTATTACTGTTCAAAAGCCGATGCAGCCATGTAGTCGTAGTTTTCACTGTAGCCATGCATGGAAGCTTCTTCTTTCAATTTAGCGGCTTTTTCCTGCTGAGAAGCTGCCAGCCATTCCTGCGGGCTGTCAAAGGCCGGTGCAGCCATGTAGTCGTAGTTTTCGCTGTAACCATGCATGGAAGCTTCTTCTTTCAGTTTAGCTGCAGCTTCCTGCTGAGAAGCAGCTAACCATTCCTGCGGCGTGTCGAATGCCGGTTCAGCAGCAAAAGCAGAAATACTCAGGCTCATAGCCATTGCAAGTAATCCAGCGATTTTTTTCATGTTCTTCATAAGTCAGCACTCCTTTTTACTAAAAGTATATGAAAGTATAGTTACTTTGCATCATCGTTTTTGATGAACTGCAAATCTTCCAGCGGGATCTTGAGATAATCGGATATGATTTTTGCATCCCTCATCCGGATCAACCCAGGATCGAGCTCAAGCTTTCGATAGGTTTGGGCCGTTATCCCTAGAATATTGCCCATGTCTGCTTGCGTTTTATTTCTCAATCTTCGAGCTTCTGCTAAGGATAACTTCATGTTCCTCACCTCCTGTTGACTATACTTTACCATAGATTAATATATTTTGCAAGAGTTAAAGTATAATTTTCTATAGTTTTTAGTGATTTTCTTTATATTCATAGTCTATTTCTTCATACCTTATGTTGAAAAAAATAGATATTAATAGTAATATTAGATATATGATGGCTTTTCGTATAGGAGGTGCTGTCATGACGATTGGAGAAACCATCAGATATATCCGGCAGCTCCATGGTATGTCGCAAAAAGAATTGGCCGATATTTGCGGTGTCAGCATGGGAGCCGTATCGGCCTGGGAGCAAGGACGCAACGATCCAAGGCCGCGTGCTTTAAATAAGATTGCCAAACATTTCAATATCCCTGTGGATACCCTGCTTCATCCGCAAGATGTTAATCAACTGTATATCGAAAGAGAATTCCGGGAACCGGGAACAGACCATTCCCTGCAGGAAGAGAAGCTGCTTCGCCAGTACCGGCAGCTCTCAAAGCTTGGCCGGGAAACGGTCGATGCCGTCATCGAAGTGCAGCTGAAAGGTCAGCAGGAGGCATATCCTACCGCAGCAGAAGAAACGGTAGGCGTCTTCAATGAACCCCATAAACTTTATGCACAGATGAAAAACGTCAGTCCGGAAATACGGCAGGAACTGGAACGCTATCTCCATTACCTGCTTGCCAAAGAAAAATCAGAGAATCATGACGAAAAGCAGAATGAGTTTGAATAAGCGTTAATAAGCTCTAATAGTGCTTTATAAGCCTTATTAGGGCTTATTCGTCTTTATTAAGACTTCTTTCGCCGCTGCGTTTTCATGCTCAAAAAAGGGGACGCTGCACGATTCTGTGCAGCATCCCCTTTTTCATTACCTGCGATATTCAAAGCACATGCTTGCAATGTCAGATTCCGCGTCATCCGGGTCGATGTTAAGTTTCTTTCCTTCACGCTTTGCAATATTGATGGCATCGCGGACAGCTGGGTGTTCATGGTCGCAGTCATTTTCATAGTAGGCTGCGACGGCGAGTTCCTGCATGGCTTCGTAGCGGCGTTCCATGGCAATGAGCTGACGATAGTATTCTTGATTCAGATAATCCTTAGCTTTGTTGCCATGGAAACCGTGGGCTTCCAAGAAATCCAGGGCGTCGTTCTTTTTCTCCATTTTCAGTTCTTCCCGATAGTCGGTTGTGTGACGGTGCTTCACGATATAGGTCTGTACGAGGGCCTTGAAGGCCGCAAGGTCTTTTTTCGTCATGATTTCTCTCCTTTACCAAATATTCACAGTAGCCGGGCTGTCATAATCATAATCGATGTACTGGGCGTACATATCGACAATCATGTCCGGGAACAGCTTCTGCATCCATTCACGCCATGATTCCAGCATAGAAATCAACGTGTTCGGGTCTTTTTCTTCCGTGTGCAGGATACGCTGTAAAAATTCCCGGCCTTCTTCTTCATCGGGGTAGTCATCGACATGTTTGTTGATAAAATCCAGTTCCGGCCGCTTGTCTACGATTCGTTTGTCAAGGTTGAAATCAAAACACCATGCTTCGGAAATAAAGAAATCATCAACATCGTTCGTCATGTACAAGTCGACATAATCTTCCGTGAGATAGATATAGTACATGTCATCAAAAATCTTCACAAAATCGTCTACAAGCTCGTTGCACGGGACGTTGGCCGTATCGGTCACGAAGATGAAATAATAGCCGTGTGCGGCCTTTTCAATAGGGCCTACTTCTTCATCTTCGTACAGGTCGACCCAGTGGCCATCGTAGTTAAACGGATGGCCGTTAATGATGCGCTGACGAATCGTGTTCAAGCCTTCTACGTCTTTCCTTGTATAGATAACATAGCGTGTGACACAGGTATTTGCCATGGAAAATCATCCTTTCTACATCATAATCATAAAACCATGGATATAATCGAGAACCTCAGTCCCCATATAGTGGGCCGCCATGCACAGCCCTACATGTGTGAGGATAATATTCATGTGACCATCTCCTTTCGGCAGCTTGCCTTCGTTGGCCATCCAAAAACAGGAAGGAAGCCGGTCGTCAAGGAGGAGTCCGCAGGAAGCTCCTTGATGATCGGCTTCCTTCCTGTTATCCTAAAGCCGCGAAGACGCCCGGTTCATTGCTTTTTATTAAGGCTTGTTTTCGGCGCCGCCCTTTTCCATGACAAAAAAGCCCTGGGATTCAATGAATCCCAAGGCTTTTTACTACCAAATGTTCACGGTGGCCGTCTTTGTATGGTCATAACAGATATGCTTTGCATAGAGTTCAGCGATGCAGTTCGGATATTGCTTTTCCATTTTTTCGCACCATGTGTCAATTTGCGCTATCAACGCTTTCGTGTCTCCTTCATCGGTTCCTAAGACACGTTGCAGGAACTTGCGGCCCGTTTCTTCGTCATCTGCTTCTGCGGTATTGATGAATTCCAGTTCCGGCCGTTCGTCACAGATTTCTTCATCAAGCGTCCCATCAATGAGCCATGAATATTTGACGGCGAACTGATGAACGTCATTGGTTTGGAATTCGTTATGCTCGATGTTTTCTCCATTCTCTTCGATATAGATGTAATGCATATCGTCGCGGCCGCTGAGAAGGGCTTCGATGAAAGCGAAGCAGGGCGTATTGACGGATTTCATCTTGATTTCAAAGAAATAGCCGTGCGGCGCTTTGAATATGGGTGTTTCCATCCATATTTCATTTTCTTTCGGTGCTAAGTAAGTCGGTGTGAGCCATACCCGTTCTTCTTCCTTGTCTCCGACAATATAGATTCTTTTACCTCTGGCATTGTAATACATGCCCGTGTCGAGCATAGCATACAGGCGTTTCAGTTCCTCTACATTTTTTGAGGTATAAATAATATAAGTCGTATAGCATACTGTATCGTACATCATACCACGACGCCCCCTCTCTACATCGTAATCAAAAAGCCATGGATGTAATTGACGATTTCCGTACTCATATAGTACGTCACCATGTACATTCCCAGTTGTGTAAGGATAATGTCCATATGAATCTCTCCTTTCTTTCGGTGTCTGCCTTCGGCATCTGCTCAAAAACCGCCGGGGTCGGCTGCCGTCAAAGGCAGGAGTCCCGGAGGGAAGCTCCTTGACGGCTGCCGATCATGGCGGTTATCCTCATCGTCCGAAGGCGTTGAGATTTTTGCTTTGTATTAAGGCTTTTGCTGCGCAAAAAATTGCCGGAACCGATGTTCCCATCAGCTCCGGCAATTTCTAGGCGGCGCTCATATTAATATCTTCTGTGTTGCATAACAACTTGGTCATCTTTGAATATTCCACACAGGCTTTGTTGACTTCTTCCGACGTGGCCACCTGCTTATTGGCGAAAAGCTTTGCTTGTTTGATTTTTCCTTCACGGATTTCAAGTAAGGCAATAATGCTTCCGTCGTCATCCGTGACAACGACGAGCTGTTCCACACGGCCAATGGAATTGGCATAAGATAAAGAGCAGTTCCGCAGGGTCATGGCAATTTTCTTGAGTTCACTTCTCCTTTCGACACAATGGAACTGGTAGCCGTCGATGCATTGATGAAGTGCCTTGATGATGGCGCCGTCAATGGGGAAAATGACCTCACGGTCTTGCTGTTCTGCAATGGCTAAAGACAGCCAGTCATGAATCTTGCTTAACGGTACAGGCGTTTCAGCGTATTTCTGCCGTGTGATTTGGTCTGCCGAGTGCCACAAGCGGAGAATGTCGCTGTCCCATTCTGACCATTGATGGATAATCCTGTTTACCTTCATGTCATGGCAGAAGGGATAGAAGGTAGTGATAAATTCGATGATATCATCAATCGTCCGGCAATCGTCCGTAACGCCGCCGTACTGGCCCTTGCGGCGCTTCGATAATTCTTTGAAGACCGGGAAGGCCATGCAGGCCATATCTTTCGTCGGCAGTGAAAAGGCTTTGCACAGGGTATACATGTTTTCGTAGGTAAGGTTCTTCCGTACAAACGGCGTATTGGGAAGCCCTAGGGACGCTATAAGTGCGTCATTATAGCTCATGCCTTTCTTTATGTGTTCATCCCTATTCTTTTCCCAGTCATCCGGCAAGGCTTCGATTTTCACGACGTCTGTCAGCCATTCATGATAGGATAACGTTCCCTTGCCGCCGTAGGGAAGCGCTTCGGCATCCCAAAAGCGTACTTTCTGTGCTATCGTGAGGACACTGGCGAAAAGCTTAATAGCATGATGGCTCGGCAGGAATAACGATTTCGGCTGAAATCCAAGCTCTTTCATGTGGCGGTTGACGGCGCTACGCAAGGTCTTCAAGAAGTCCGTCTGTGACCCTTTACGGATATAGTGGTCGGCGGCGATATACCATAAGGCCGTCTTTTCCTTCATGGCGTCGAAGGAATCGATGTACCCCAGTTCCACCTCTCTGTGAATATCTTCCTTGACGCTGTCGTACTGCCAGTACGCCCGATGATGCTTGAAATCAAAGACGTACTTTTCACGGATGTTGCGAATCAGCTTTCCACCATAGCGGTGTTCCCGGTTGAGACTGATTCCATCGTAGACGATACGCAGTTCGATTTTATCCTTGAAGTCGATGAGGTTCATTTTCAAGGCATAGGGCATCACCTGTTCCGTATTATGATTGAAATCGATTTCATTGCCCTTGTGCTTCGCTCCACATACCGGGCAGGTATATTCTTCACCGTACTGATACCACCGATTGAAATAGGCGATGCTTTGGCAGTAGAAGCAAAGCCCTTTGAATTCTTTGTTTTCCGTATCGTAGGAAACGAAGGCCGTTGGCGCCCCATTGAGCTTGTAGCCGACCAGTTGGCCGCCCATCACCATTTCCGCTATCTTTTTCATCAGTCTCACTCCAATCCTGCAAATAAGCTGTCTTCGTCGTTCTTGGCTTTTTCCAAATCGGCTTCGATGGCCTTTTCCTCGGCTTCTTTCTTCCGTTCCGCTTGAGTCTTTGCCTGTTCTTCCTTCTTTGCTTTCTGTTCGGCGTCCTTCTTCGCCTTTTCTTCGGCCAACAGGCTCTTCTTGTGCTTGTTGAGGAGCAGGACGGCCATGTCGAGGGCTTTTTCCTGGGTATCGCAGAATCCTTCAAGGAACTTCGTCCGTTCCGGCTCTTCCGAGTGTTCTTTATCGTAGATAATCAGATTTCTGATGACGCTGAGAAAATCCAACTGCATGGAAAACATCCGTTCCATGTCCATGACATGCATTTCATTCTTCATACTATCCCATCCTTTCCAGTCGGCAGACCACCTCAACCCATCGCTTCCGGTGCTGCCTTCGGCATCCTCTCTAAAACAGGAAAGGCCCCTGGTGACAAGGACGGCGCAGCCGTACATTTTATCCTTGTCACCAGGGACCTTTCCTGTTAACCTATGGCCGCGAAGGCCAGAGGTTATGTCTTTTTATTAAGGCTTACATATATAATTGACTAAAGATATGATTAATTCATTTTTCGATCAAGAAATGATAGATATTGTTTGTATTTTTTTATCATTATATTTTTAATATACTGTTCCATATATTTATAATCCGGTTTTTTATCAGTATCAACTGGAAGCATTAACTTTTGACGTAGCATGCGTTTTTCTTTAAATTTATATCCATAATTATATTTCGATTTTTGCATTGCAAATATTTCTGTAAAGAAAAGCAGTATAAATTTATTATCATTATAATTTTTCAAATGAAGTCTCTTCACATCATCGGTAAATATACACTCGTATGGATGATAAAAAGCGATACAAGGTGCTCCGTTATAATTAACCCCAAGGACATTGTTGTCTTTAGATTCGTTGCTATTTCCAACAAATCCTGTAACTCCATTATTATTATCAGTTGCTCCGATAAATGGGCGATTTCCTGGTATTTTATTTCGAGTTTCTAAGCGTTTACCCGGACTTACAGTAAATATATTTTCAAGATTAAATTCTTGCCATTCTTTTTCTTTTAATCTGGGAATTTCCTTATATTGTAATTTTGATAAGCATTTTATTACATATTTTTTATATCGCATAAGCATGCCGTCCTGCTTTTCTGCGACATATTGTCTCATATAAGTATAATCAGGCTTATTTGAATGGATTACAGGAAGCATGACTTTAATCTTATTTGCTCTTGCATTTGAAATGGACAAGCCGTGTCCAAAAAATCCATGTAATCCAGAGATACATTCAGAAATAAAAATCAATTCATTCTTTTTCAGATTTTGAATTGGAACAAGCGCTGTTACGTGAGAATCAAGCGCCATTTTCATAGGTTGATAATACGCTAAGCCAGCTCCTCCGTCGCCGTCATTATTTAATGTAATACAGTTTCCTTTGATTATTTTTTGAGTTGTATTTACGAATCCTTTTATCCCATTGTTATTAGCCTTCGCTGATACTAACGGAGTTTCGCCTTCTTTGAGCGAGCCCATGTTATTTTCACGTCCACGAATAAGTTTGAAATATTCATTAAGCTGAATTGGTTTCCATTTTTTTTCATTTAGATTTTTCATCATCATCACCTTCTTCTAAGAGATACTCTTTATTTTTCATTATCATGGAAAATTCAAATGTTAGATAGTTTCCGATAGCTGCCTCGAAATCGGCATCTGTTGGTATTTCATCATTGAAATAATAAAAACTATGCAGCCATTCATCATCCGGCTGTACAGGGGATTCTACGCAGAATTTAGAATGGGCTTTTGTTTTGTTAAACCATACATCCAATAAATGCTGCTTTTTATCTTTAGCTGAATCGCCTTCGACTAAACCTATATGGGGTCTTACTTCATACCCATCATCACGGAAGTCAATAAATTTGCAGATTTTATCTGTCGGATGTTGTTCTCCAGCTGTAAATATTGCAATAACTGGATTGGTTCCTACCCCATAAAAGGTATTCGTATTACAGGTAATAACTCCTTCCAATGTATGATGTTTCAAAATAGAACGCTTGAAATTCTTTTCATCCTTCGTTTTTCCAGTCATTGACGACTGCGGTACAATGACGGCCGCACGGGCCCCTATTGTCAGTGAATCTAGCAGATGTTCAATGAACGATAGTTCATATTGTGATGGATCAGCCTTTGTACCTTGCGAATAGGGCGGATTCATTAACCCCACAGTGGCTCCTTTCATTTGTACCTGCCCCGGATTTTTTGCTAAGAAATCACAACATTCCAGATTGCTGTTTCCATCACGACGTAAAATCATATTTGCACAGGCGACTGCAAACATGTTGCTCTGTAGTTCATAGCCATGAAGCTGTTTTTTCTTAATGTTTCTGCGCTGTTGATCCGAATCAGCTGCAGATAGCATCCGGTGCATCGCTGAAATCAAGAAGCCTGCTGTACCACAGGTTGGGTCCAATATTACATCATCGGGCTGGATATCGACAAGTTCACACATCAAATCGCAGATATGGCGAGGCGTTAAAATGATTCCCAGTGTTTGTCCGTCACCACCAGAATAGCTCATGAATTCACCATAAAAGCGGCCAATGACGTCTTCACTCGTTTTTTGATACTTAATGTTCTTGAATACACGTTCATAAAGAAATTCCGTGTAAAATTTCAGTGGTGTTTTTCCTAGTGTTGGGTTAATCTCATTGAGACGGAAACTTGTTCGTAGTATAGAAAATTCAGATAATAATTTATCCTTTTTAGCGTCTGGACCAACATTTGAACGTGTCAGACGACCTTTAATAGCGTTCATCAGTTTATCGCCATCATGCATACCCGCTGTCTGATCGCCTGTCAGCATGGAAATATTGAATCCGCCATATTCGATTTCGTCCAGGGCTAATAAAATACCTGCAACAACCAACGGTTTGTCTTGGTCCTGCAATGTACCATAGGTACGAAAATATTCATGAAGTTCAGCAGCATCCTTTAAAATTTGCTCCGTTGTTTTTTCAAAGTCTGTTTCTTCTTCCAGAACGTAACGGGTATAGTATTCATGGATATTTTGAGGTGAAAAAGAGACGAATGATTCGACATCCGGCAGCTGTTTATAACTTTCCCGATCATCAACCCATAAAGGAGTGATTTCATGATGTTTTTCATTGCCCGAAACACCTACAGCAAAAACTTTTTTGAAATTACTGCCCTGGCTAATGCATTTAGCGTAAAAATAAGCCCCATTGACAGCATAATCAGTGACAGCTTTCGTATCTGTATCAATGATACCTTTGTCAGTTAATTTGATTTGCTTATTTATATCGGCTTTATCTTCAATGACAAGAACAAAATCATCGATGACAGCGACATACTCAGGATAGCCGGCATGGCCTGTTCCTCGTTTGGAAGCCGTTTTTAATGCTTCATCTAATTCTTTAATGTTCGATCCTTGAGCATCATATTTTATACCACTTTCTTTGAGCATGGAAGCTACCCAGAGGTCTGTATTTACTTCTTTTTTCCCCATATCTGTTTCCCTTCCTTGTGTTTTTCGATATATTCCAGGGCAGCCAATCGTAAAAAGGCCGACAAGGATAATCCGTATGTCTGTGCCTTTTCCATGAGCAGATCTTTTTCTCCCTTGGATAAGCTGATGGAAATAGGTGTTCTTTTTCCTTTGTTTTCCATGGTTATGTTCCTCGATATTATGTTCGGTATAGATTGTATTTTACCAAAAATTAATTAATTCTTCAATAAACTGGTGAAAAAAATAACGGCTGCCTTCATTGATGGAAAATCCGTTTCATTCTTTCATATACTTCCGGAGTAAAGGTCGCCCACTTTTTATACATACGGTCCTGTTCCCTTTTCTTCTTTTTCCATTCTTCCGGCCATATCCCTTTGATGAAATTTTGGATAGGATAACCTTTATAAACAGGGCCTGCATAATCACAGTAGTAGAGTTCATCAAGATTAATCGCTTCTGTTGTCGCAAATTCCTGACCATTGAAAGATATACCGGTATGGCCACAATAGTCTGAAAAGACTTTAATCTTTTCTTTTTCGTCGGCAGCCTGGAAGGAAATGCCGTAAGCTTCCCGGCTTTCTTCATCCATCTTTTTCGCTTCCTTGACGGTCATATAGTATCTTTCAAGGTGCGGTGATATGCCGTGAGCCTTCCGGAAGGCATCGCAATAAGCTTCATAAAGCGTTTGGAAATCAGTTGCTGCCGTTCTCTGGCGCACGGCAAAATAAATGTCATCTTCCATTTGCTGCCTGGCAACGATGAAGGGAATTTCCCGTCCACTTTCACTCTTGATATAGCCTTCACGGGCTGTTAAGCGCGACAAAGGCTTCTCTACCAATGTATAAAATGCCTGAGCGTCGCCGTTAGCCTTTTGATAGTCGATGTATGCTATGGCCACGGCAGTGGCTGTTTCCGTGGAGATTGGAATGTGGAGTAACTTTTTGCCGGTTTCTTTTACATATGATGTGAGATTCATCAAAGCAGCCATGTCAGTAGATGCAGGAACCATATAGCTTTTGAAATAGGCGTCCAGATCATCGACAATGGCTTCATAAATCGAGTAGGCTGTCATGCTGCATCTCCCCTATTCAATGACGAACCGCGAAAAGAGGTGGATACGTACCGGTTTACGGTCGTACTCTTCCCTTGTCACGTTACTAAAAAGGATAGTGTGTGTTTCTTTGCGCCGTACATCGACGAGGTTCTGCACAATCGTTTTATTGCCGATACGCATCATACGCGGCATGACCGGGCAGGCCGTAATCGTCAGGACCGCGCGATACATCGAAAACTGCCGTTCGCCCGGTTCAAGCTGCATCGACGAAATCTGAATCGTCCCACGGAAGCCGGCTTTCTTGAGGATTTGCGCTGCATTGGCCTTGATGGCCCCGACGAGGTCGGGTTCATCATAGTCCAGGAGCGACGTGTACGGTTCTGCATCAGATTTGTAGTACCACTGACGATCCGCTTTGATGTAGACATCCTTTCTGTTCGGGTGCTTGGCCATCCATTCCTTGCCCTTTTCAATCGTATAGACGTTGTGCAGCCATTTGCCGTTCGTTACCAGTACGTGTTTCATGTGTCATTCCCCTTCCCATCAATTCATCTCATTAAAATTCTATCAGTCATCTTTCCCGTATACAAGGCCCCATTTCTTCGCCTTTTCCCGGAATTCCTTTGCCTTTTCCATCATTTCTTCTTTCTCTGCCGGTGTGCAAGCCAGTAATTGTTCAGCTACATTCATTGAAGTGCACCGCTGCGGCAGGCCGATACGCTGCTTGCCTTCTTCACAGAAACCATAGAATTCTCCATCTTCATCGTAAATACGCCCAAAATGCTTGATTTCACCATTCATGGTGCAGACCAATTCCCGCGTCATGGGTTTATGTACGGTCGTCTTCGCGTTCATCGGGTCTTCAAAGAGCCATTCCAGACCTTTGAGGAAATCTTCTTTGCTTACGTCAGTGACGGCATGCCAGTTTTCAAAAAGCAAACATTTTCCTTCTTCTACGTACTTTTTCCATGTCTTCAATGTTGCCATATCAATCATCTCCATATCATCGCGTATAAAGCCATCATAGCAATACTGTAAATGCAAACTCCGATGTGTTCCTTCGAGGAATTGACCCGGAAGAAGCGTTTGCCCCATCGTTTGCCTTTCATCTTGTAGTTCGGTACGGTCCCGCATATCGCATCTTCAAGAATGTGGAAGAGGCCGCCGGCGGCAATCAGGGCAACGATGACGGCGACGTTTGGCAGGAGCTGCGCTTTCATCGGATTATACAGCAGGGTCGATGTCAGATAGTGGATATTCCAGGATACAGGCCTGCCATAGATGACCGCTCCGGCAAGGAGCAGTACGACGAGCCAGGGCACGAACCAATGACTTACTTGACGGTGCTGCCGTTTGTATTCGTAATCCTTTTGGAATTTCCAGGGCGGCGTTTCCATCATATCCGGCAGGGTGGCCGCTGCGGCGGCCACGATGCCGTAAAATGGATTGCCCGTGATGACCATGACGGTAAGCCCGGTCACGACTTTATGATTAATCCATTTCATGAGCTTCTCCTTCTTCAATGACATCCAGCAAAATCCGGTGCGTCCGGCGCGGGTCGTTGCTGTCCGTATCGATCAGATACGGAATGACGCAGTCTTTCTGCCAGTCCGTGAAGATGTGTGTACAAAGGTGGCCGTTTTTCAGTTCTACTGCCGGTCCGCCTGCTGCGGTCTTTGTCATCTTCGCCCCTTCCGGCAGCTGAACCGTCACTTTGTCCCAGAAGCCGGGATTCGTGATAGGATGCCAGAAGAAGACTTCATTGTAGCCACAGACTTGATAACACTTATAAATTGTAATGGTTTCCATGGTTTCCATCGTTTTCATCCTTTCATCTTATATTTTTTCTGATATCTCAAGTTTGCTGCCCGTTCCTTGGCATGAAATTTTTCGTAATCGCCGATGATTTTCCTGGCATCCTCCAAGTCATCGTCATTGAAATAATCATCCAGCGAAAAGCTGCCGAATCGGTCGACACTTTGGAACATTTCCAGGGCAACTTCTAAAATCCGGTCCTGGTGCCGTCTGATGTTTTCGCTTTGGCTGAATGCCGTCAGAGCAAGTTTCCATTCATCCGTCAATGGATATGTTTTACGCTTGCGTGTGATGATGTCATATAAATAGATGTACTGGTTGCCGATGAAAAAGGTGTAGCGGCTCGAATAGAGCTGCAGTGAAATTTTCCATGGTGCTTTCATCTTCTTCGCCTCCCTTTCGAGGAACGAATAGGTCTTAATAGGTCTTTATAAGCTCTATTCGTTCCTAATAAGTATGAATAGTGCTAAATAGGTCTTATTGGTGCTGCGCTGAAATCGGCGGCCAGACGCGGATCGTGTCGGGGACTTCTGCCTTCTGAGGCGCTTTCTTTGCCTTGGCCGGTGCCCCGGCAGGCGGCGTATTCACAGCCGGTGCTTCATTTTCATAATCTACAGAATCAGCACTGCCGTAATCACTGTAACCACTGTCGTAGTCGCCGCCGAACCGGTCCCAAATGTCCTGCCGGATGCTTTCCACGGTGTTGACGTAGTTGATGGTTTCCGCATAATTCGGGATGCCGCCGGCTTCTTCGACGGCACCCGGCCCGGCATTGTAAGCAGCTTCGGCAAGGGCATAGTCACCAAAGGTGTTGACCTGGTCGGCTAGGTACGCTACACCGCCGTAGATGTTGGATTGTGCGTCGTATGGATCGACGCCGAGGGAAGCTGCCGTATCCGGCATGAGCTGGGCGATGCCGATAGCTCCTGCAGGGGATACGGCGCTGTTGTCGAAGTGACTTTCTGCCGTAAAGACAGCGGCTGCTAAAATGGGGTCGACATTGTACTCATAGGATGCGTTGCAAATATCCTCTGCAATGATGCCTGCATCCGGTTCACCAACGTACTGGCTGACCTGGTCATAGACCATTTCATCCGGCGAGGCCGCCTGCGCCGTCATGGCCATGGCAGCCAGCACCAACATGACAATCGTTTTCTTCATTCTCTTTCCTTCCCCTAACATTCAGCCGGGATTTCTTCCAACGGGGCTTTGACCAAGTCATACCAGGCCGAATTCGTCCGGCAGGCTTCTGTAGGATGTTCATTGGCAAATTCATTCCAATCATCCATCGCTTGACGGATTGCTTCAATGGCATCGGGGTTAGGAATACCTTCCAGGACACCGTCGCTGACGGCTGTAAGGGCTTCTTCTAAGTTTTCTGAGGTGGCATTTGTTACCATTTCATCGTCTTCAATCAACAGGTAAAGTTCATATGCGTTCATTTTTCCTTCTCCTCTCAATTAGTACTTTTGTGCGCTGATAACAAAATCAAAATCATCAAGGCGCTGTCCTTTATAGATATAGCCGTAAATTTCTGAATAGTAGAGTTCGCTCAAGTCGATGGGTTCGTTTGTTTTTACGATCATGCCGTAAAGAAAGTAACTATAGATACCGTTCTCTTCCCCGACGAACGTGTCATCAATTAAGCTGATTTTCATGGCTTTACGTTCTTCATCGGTCATCTTCAATACGTCTTTCATGGTAGGGTAAGTCATCATTTTTGCTCCTTTCATCTAAGTAAAAAACTTTTCTTCGGTTTCTGTTCCTTCGCTTTTTTGTATTCGTCTTCAAAGTCGCCATGCGTGCCCAGGCGTTGTTCAAGGATTTCCACAAGGGGCAAGGTTTCTTCGATGGTCTTCCCATGTTTGATGTTTTTATCTGAGACACGGATGTCAAGATATTCGCCTGCAGGCATATCTTCATATGCCTTTTGGTACGCTGCCGTGATTGTTTTCGCCCTTTCAATGAGTCTGTCATTGAAATCATCCGGCAGGTATTTTCGTACGCCCTTCCAGGCATTTACGATTCGGATTCCAGCAAGCTCTCCTGCTGTCTCTTCTCCTGGCTTTATGTCGTTTGTGTTCACGGCTTCTGCGATGATTGCCATCGCTTTGTCGGCTTCATTCATCTCTTCCGTCATGACATTGGCAGCATAGGCAATCTGTTTCTCCGTGCCTTCTGAAAACATATGGATCACCTCCGCTTACTGTTCTTCCTTAAATGCACGTACCAGTGAGCGAACCGTTTGGTGTTCAATCCAAAAGCTGGCTTCGGTGATTTGCTTCATCCATTGGAAGAATTTTTTTTGAATCTCTAATTCTTCTTCGACTCGCATCGCTATTTCCGGGTATTTTTCGATGCCCTGTTCAAGTTCTTTGATGCGATCAGCTTCTGCTGTCACTTGCTTATCCCGAAGGGTCAATGCCCACCGGATCTGCTTCCGGCTGCCTTTCAGCTGCGGAAGTCCCAGTTCCTGCGCCTTAGCGTTTGCCGCACTGGCAGCGGCATTGCGTTTTTCTTCAAGTTCTTTGGCGTAGCAATCCGGGCAAATCGCGTATTCTTCAAGCCATTTCAGTTTCTTTTCCCGATTTTCATTTTTACCATACAACTGGACTTCGCCTTCATGGCCGCAAGCATAGGTGACTGTGTATTTCATTTCCATCTCTCCTTTCGCATACCTCGCAGTCAGAACAGTGGGGATGTCCCCGGCTGTCCACCTGCGCTTTCCGCTGTGTATAAAAAAGCATAGTGTCCGGCCACGGGCAAGGGCAAGCCGCAGGCGCAGCACTGTTTACCCTTGCCCGTGGCCGGCACTATGCTAAACTAACAGGGCGGAAGCGCCTGTTTTTATTTCGCTTTTTATTAAGGCTTATTGGCCCCGTCCATTGGTCTGCGATTTGGCTTGTACGACCGTTTTGCCACGCTTCGGCTGTTTTTCAAGGGCCTGTTTGATTTCCGGCCGTTCCAGGCTTTCCTTGACGTATCCCTTATACTTCGGAAGATAGTTTCCAATCCAGCGCTGAATCGTGTCGGCTTTGTATTTCTTTGCCAGTTCGGCCACCATGTAATCCGTTTTTTCTTTATCCGTATGGCAGTAGTTGACCATTGCTTTTGCTTCGTACCAAGGCATGACCTGCGATACCTTGCGCCCTACTTTGGGCCGGTTCGCTTCCATTCCTTCCGGTTCAAAGCCTCTGCCGAGGACTTCTACGATTTCTTCTTTTTTGGGCTTATCGAATTCAAGGGCGGCTTCGTGCTGCTCCTGGTTATCCGTATACTTTTCCAGTACCCGGAGGCCCTTGTTGAGTTCTTTCAGCGCGGCTTTCCCTTTGGCATCGAGGCTGCTTTCATCACTGGCCATCAATTCCTTCGCGAAACGGGAATTGCCGATTTTCAGCTGCCCGTCGTAGTATTCACGGTCTTTGATGATCGGTACATCGTCGTAGGAGACGTTGAGCTTGTGCCAGCCGGAGTATTCGACAGGCTTCATGCCGCTCTGTTCATGGGTCCACATTTCCCTGTCATCCTGCATCAGTGCGTACAGGAACTGACGGGCATCGTCGCCCTTATAGGCTTCTTTGCCTTCATTGGTTTCCAATGAAACAGCGAATTTCTGCTCGAATTCCTGTACGTTCCGCTGTTCGATTTCTTTCAGGAACGGCTTGACCATCAGCGGTTCTTCTTCAAGACCAGGTGCCATGAAATTGCCGTTATAATCAGCGACCAGGGAATGTTTCAGCTCGATGACGAGTCCGTCTTCTTTGCTGCTATAGAAATCCGGCCGTTTGACATCCAGGGCCAGTTCACCATATTTCTTCCTTACGTCGATTTCATTGTTCACTTCTTCATTGGCCGGTACATGATACAGATACGTATCGACACGGTCTTCGATTTTCCGATACGCCGGGTGGCTGCCGAGATAGCGGCATTCGCTCTGCAGGAGCGGAGCGGACTTCTGTGCAAGGTCGAGGTCCGCTTTCTGATATTCCTGCACCAGCAGCCGGGCTTCGGCTTCCTTGATTGTTTCCGGGCTTTCCTGGTAGGCTTCTTTGAAATCATCGTCACCATTGAAGAGTTTCAGTTTTACTCGTTCTTCGATGGCGTTATCCCTTGCTACTTCATCGAAAGCATTTTCCCGGAGCGGACGCATGGCAGCATACTGCAGGCTTTCCGTGACGGTGCCTTTATTCCCTGTTTGCAGCAGACCCTGTTGAAGGGAAATGTCCTGCTTCCAGTCTTGGAATTGGACTTGGAATGATACAGGCTTCCGATAATCTGGATTGTCAATATTCTCGAAAAGACGGCGGTCTTCTTGGATAATTTGATACAGCATATCGTAGGCTTTGTCGCCCTGGAAATGAGCGCCTTTCGGGATGAGCGTATCGTTCATCCGGTAATCTTCCTTCATCGTGATTTCGAGCTGCCGCAGCGGTTCGGCCATCATCGCCTCGATTTCACGGGTTCTTTCAGCTACGCGCTTCAATTCAGCTTCGCTGTAGGCGCCGTTGATGGCCTGGGCGGCTGTATCGCCGCGATAGGTACTTTTATATAAAACCCTCGATGTCATATCATGTTCGAGATATTCCGTGATGATCGGGCAGTCCTTGATTTTATACGGTTTCGTCGCCCCGGCATACTGCAGGAGCTTAGTCATGGCATATTCCCGTTCCAGGAAACGTTGTGCCGGCACTTTTGCATCTTTCCATGTATTTTCGGCAGCCAGTTTCCGCAGCGCTTTCATGCCTTCGAGAGGGTCCTTGAAAAGGGCTTCGTCCGGCATCTCGACACCGTTATCTTTGAGCATCGTCTTGATACGGTCCGTTACTTCTTCTGTTGAAAGCGTCGGTTCCGGTACATAGGGTGGGATGCCTTCGATGTCCTTTGCGTTGTACAGTTTGAATGTCACCAGATGGCGTTTTGCATCCTTTGTGACGAGGAATTCAAATTGTTCCGGTTTCGCGCCTTCTTTGATGTCCCAGCCGGCGTTGCGGATATCCGTCCGGCACATATAGCGGGGGTCGTCAGCGTTGAGGAGCATCCCTTTCAGATAGTTCGCAGAAGTCATGGACTTCCTGCGGAAGGAACCGTCGTCATTCCGTACCACCTGGCACGGCATTTTTCCCATGCTCTTAAAAAAGGCCCCTGTTTCCCGAAGATTCTGGATGACTTCCTTTTCAATGGCCCGGCGCTGGCTCATGCACTTTGCCTCTTCGTCGGCAAAATGCTGCTGCATCTGTTCGAAATTTCCTTCTTTTTTGGCTTCCTTGACTGTTTTGTTGCGGTAACGTTTCCATTGCGGACGGCTCTGCGTCTTCGTCTTCACTTTACCGAAGAATTCTTCGAGACGGTCGTAGGCTTCGTACCGTGTCGGGATATTTTCGTTCCACATGACCAGCATATAGATATCTCCGGACTTATTCGTGAGCCAGTCTTTCCACATGTTCAGGTTCTGCCCCTGGCTGGGATTGGACGAATCGAAAAGAGAAAGCTTTCCTTTTTCTTTGAGGCTGCCGCAGTGGACCTGTTCCGGTGTGTAGAAACGTTTGCCGTAATAGTGTGAACCGACAGGCGCCCGCTTATCCTGTACCATGTTGGCCATGCAGTATTCTTGGAGATAATTGCCTTCTTTAAAGTAAGCGTAGTTACGATGCTTATACTTGCGTTTCGTCATGGTTATCACTACCCTTCGTAATCAAAGCCGCTCACTTTGTCATCATCAATCAGTTCATGGTAGGCTGCCGGGTCTTCCAGAGCCAGTTCCAGCGTGTCCCGGTAGCTGACGCCGTATTCTTCTTCGGCTGCCATGATTTCTTCGGCTTCCTGTTCGCTAATGCCAAACGCCTGCAATTCCTTCTTGCGTAAATCCTGTACGTCTTTGTAACTCATGATCCATTTCTCCTTTCAATCACCATCAAGAATCTATCCATCAGCGGTGCGCTTCCGGCCCTGCTTCCCCTGCCTGCAGGAGCAGGAGAAGCAAAGGCATGAAAAGCGCGGCTGTCAAAATGAGGAAAAAGAGTTCCAACTGTTTCACCTATCCTTTGTTGTAACTGCGGGCCAGCGTCCGCTGACCATAGGTCGTACCGTCGCTCCAATGGACTTCATCCCATTTGTCACGCATCCGGCCGGAGGCGCGGAAAATGCGGTCCGTCTGTTCGAGGTCGTTGCCGTTGCGGAAGTTGATGTTCCAGCAAAAGTAGAGGTCATCCCGGCTGCGGTCGCCCGTCCAGGCGTCTTCGCCGTTGTAGAGGGCCTGCAGCAGGTCGCCGTTCTTCTGCTTGAACAATGCTTTCAGCAGCTTTTCATCACTGCGACGGAGGACCTGCGGTGAACCTTCGGAGTCGCTGTCTTCACGGTATTTCCTTGTTTTCTTGGGCTTCTTTTCTTTTTCTTGAAGAGGGGCAATTTTGGCGATGATTTCGTCCATGGCAGCCTGTCCGTCCCGGACTGGGGCATTGTGGACGGCATGTCCGGTTACAGTGAAGTAGCGGTCCTGCGCGTAGATTTCGATGCTGTCCCGACGGAGGCCGCGACGGCCGTCTTTGATGCTGCCGGTGATGATGATGTGCAGCCCTGTCCCGGACGGGCTCTTTTCGCTGTACGAATCGAACTGCTGCATGATTTTCATGGCCTCATCGTTGATATGGCCGTTTTCGTCGATGCAGTGATCGATGTCGATGCCGACAAAGGGGTCGTTTTCCGTAAAGACAAATCCCAATCCGTCGTAGAGATAGGCGACTTTGCAGGCTTCCGTATAGGTTCCCCACGTCGTCGGATCATCGACTTTCGCCGGTTTCCCGTTCCTCGGATTGTACGGCATCTTGATGATGCGCGTCTGTCCGTTCCGTCCTTTCTTTTCCCTGTATTTCCAGACAAGCCATTGGCTGCATTCACGTAAGACTCTCGGTATCATCGTCCTGCCCCCTTCTTTTTAGCGTTCCATGTCGCGAGACTGCGTATTTTCCTGCTTGCGTACACTGACGCGGCGTTTCGTCTGTTCCTGTGCTGCCGTCTTTTCGACTGTCTTTTCAACGGTCTTTGCCTTATCCTTTTCGGCAGCTTCACGGCGCCATTTCGCCGGTGTCGCTTTGGCTCTGGCAAGGGCCCGCTTTTCGCTGCGTTCCGCGAGTTTCCGGTTGGTTTCCATCTGACGGCTTGCTTCGTTCAGCTTGGCCGTCGTCTTCGAGAGGACGCCTTCGACAACGTGGTAGGCTTTGGCCTTGATGGCGTTCTTGACCCGGCGCGGTGCTTCCGAGATGGCATGGTATGTATCCTGTACCGTATGGGATACGCCGTCACGGACATCTTTCAGATAATGGTGTTGGTTCTTTTCGACCGTTTCCTGGAAGACACGGAACGTTTCGGCGACGACCATCAGCTGTTCTTTCGTAATGGCCGGCGTCTGCCGCGAGCTTTCCGTCAGTTCCTTGATGGTCTGTTCCATCTGCTGCATCTTTTCCTGCATGCGCCGGTTCTCTTCGCGCTGTGCTTCCAGTTCTTTTGCATACATCTGGCTCAGTTTCTTCATCTGTTCACGGAAGGCCTTGCTGGCTTCTTCAAAGGAATCCTTCGCCTTTTCGATGGCCGTCTGCTTGACTTCCTGCGGCTTTTCCTGCTCGTAGGCTTCACGGCAGTCCGACAGGTTCTGGTTGATTTTTTCCTGTTTCTTGGCGTGTTCCTGCCATACTTCCGGCTGAGAATGTCCACAGTCTTGTTCCATCTGGCGGTAGCCAGACATCTGTTCTGTCATGTCCTTGGCAGCTTCCTTTACCGGCTTGAGGTCCTGTGCCGGGACGACCTTTTCGGTCTTCGTCATTTCGGCGACCGTTTCCCGGTACATCTGTTCCTGCCAGGCATCCAGCTCTGCGTCCATTTCTGCCATGTCCATTTCTTCGTCGTAATCATTCCTCATTGTCATCTTCTCCTTTCCATTCATCGGCTGCAATGTCAGCGGTCATCTGATGGGCTGCCGCCAGCATGCAGTTCAGGGCATCGGCGACGCTGTCCTTATATCTGACCATGCCGCCACGGCTCCGGTCCCCGTCAACGGACAGGCAGACGATGGCCTTTTCTACATAGAAATCGAGGCGTTCCATCAATTCATCGGCCATGCCGGCGACTAATTTAATGCTCGCTGCATCCCAAGGCAGGTCGGCCCATTCCGGATGGATAATCAACGGGACGGCATTGGTAAGCGTACTGATGGCTTCGTCGGCTGCGACGTTGGAAGCAATCAGCGTCCTTGGCTGATAGCTCTTTGTCCGCAAACAGATGACGCAGTTCAGATTGAGGTCATCGACGACCTTGAGGAATTCATCACAGATGGACTTGATTTTCTTGTCGACTTCATTCATTGACATTTCTTCCATTTTTTAGGCTCCTTTCAGCGGCTCATGCCTTTGCTTTTTGATGGTTCCTGCGCCGGCCGCCGGACGGAGACGCGGCGTTTCCGTTTCGGCTTGTCCGGAATCGTAATGGACCGATGGATAGGCTTGAAATCGCGTTTCTTTTCGCTTGTCTTTTGGGGCTGCTGGCGTTCATCAGCTTTAGATGGTACTTCTTTGACCTGTTCTTGTACTTTGGTCTGTGCTTTTTCAAGGTACTTTTCGATCATGTGGTCCTTGACGTAATCCGTCATCTTCTGCGCTTCTGCAGCGGCCCGGAACAGTTCATCCGGGTCTTTTTCGATGACTTCGGCCCAGCTCTGCAGGTAGGCGACGTGGCTTTCGTAATGCTTCCTGCCCGGTGCGACACCGTATTCCTGGGCAAGGAACATGGAAGCCATTTCAGCCCGCAGTTCTTCTTTGGCGTAAACCGTACCGCCGAAGCCGTCGGAACCGGTGATGCCTTCACGGTTCATCCGTGAGGCTGCACCCGTGGAATGAGCAATTTCATGGGCAACCGTACCGTAGAAATCTCCCAGTGTCTTGAAGTCTTCCCTCGGCATGACATGTACACAGTCTTCGGAAGGGACGTAGAAGTTCTGGTCCCTCTGGTCGAATTTCACTTGGGCTTCGCTGTGGGCAATCATCGTTTCCATCGCTTCGCTGCGGTCCTTGGCGTCAATCGTAATGTCATGCTTCTTTTCCGGCGGGATGTTGGCAATCTGGTCGCCATTGAAGACGATGTAGCGCCGTACCAGCGGCGGATTCAGCCGCCTTACAGCCGGTTTCAGCCGGCCCGTTTCCGGATCAGGTTCCATCTTCGGCACCAGTTTCCCCGTCTTCGGGTCTTTTTCCATGAGCGTCTTCGTGTACTGCCAGTATTCAATCGGGATGCCCTTGGCCCCCTTCTTGATGTGCGGCTGCTTTTCAAACGGGACACCTTCTTTCTGCAGGGACTTGACCTGGTTGAATGTCGCCCAGCGCGTATCCTTGAAGTCGAAGTAGCCTGCCGCGACGGTGAGCATCATGTTGTTGATGCCGTGGTACTTCGTGTCCTTGCCCTGCAGGTCGGCGATGAGGTTGCGGTGGGAACGGTTATAATGGCCGCTGTCCCAGAAGAAGGGCTTGCCGGAACGGATGTCTTCGACGACACGTTTTGCTAATTTTTCGCGTTCTTCCTGTACTTTCGGTGGTAACGGCATGTCATCAGCTCCCTTCTAGCGGACCCGTGCCGCATTGTCGGCTTCCGATTCATTTTCCAGATCCCGCTTTTCTTCGTCACTGAGCAGTTCGGCATCGCGCGGGTCCATGCCGCCGTACTTCTTTTCAAAATCAACGTTTTTCTTGTCTTCCATGTCAATCTCTCCTTTATAGTTTGAAATGATTATCGACGTTATCCGGATAGCACTTATTCAGCATCCTTTCTTTGCTTTCAAGGTATTCCGGCTGACGGCTGACTTCCTGTACCAGCTTCTTGCCATAGTGATGGATGACCCGGTTCAGGCTGTGTTTCTGCAGGACCTGGCCCAGTTTGACCGGAGAATATCTCATGCCCGGCAGGGCCATCTGCAGGAACCGGATATCGGCCTGACGCTGTGATTCCATATCGCCGACATGTTCCTTTTTCATGAACTGCCTGTACAAATCTGTCAAAGTTTGCCGTGCCATTGTGTCATCTCCCTTTCAGAATTATGCCTATCTTCCGTTTAGGCGACTTTTTGTCATCTTTACGTTAAATCACATGTGAAAATCATTTTGAAGCCTTATACGCCCGTTTACGGCATTTCCCGGCTCCGTTCTCTCGACCGGGTCTTCGTTTTTTCCATGCTCTGGCTGCGCATGACCGAAACACGGCGCTTATGGCCACACATGGTGCATTTCTTTTCATGATTTTCCTTGGTGATCATCTTTTCTTCCGTCATGTTCTTCTTTTTCCGGAAAGAATAGGTAAGCCCTTTGCGGTCCATGTACCAGCGCAGCGACGACAAGCGGCCGCTGTACTGCTGCTGCCAGAAGTCGACGTCGTCCTGGTTGCCATGGCGCATGTCATCCTTGATTTGCGCATCGATGTAGCGGAGCTCTTTTGCTTCATCGAGGATGTATTGCTTTTCATTCTTCGTCAGCCCCGATGCCAGCATCATTTCCTTGTCGTCCGTATCGTCGTCATCGAAGCCGATTTCCACAGAAAGGTCTTCTTTCTTGCCGTCTTCATAGATGAGCGGCCGGTCGCGGTTCGGTGCCGGTACTCTGTCAATCTTCTGTTCTTTCAGGAATTCGTCGAGGCGTTCCAGTCGGTTCCACCACTGTTCAGCCACTCTCGTAGCCCCGTAGCGGTTCCCTTTGACGGTTTCTTCATTGACCCGGCGGTCCAGATAACGGAGCTTGGCAGCTTCCCGTTCGATATCCGGTTCAATCTTCCTCAGTCTTTCTAAAGGTCCAATCAGGATCGTTTCGATTTCCTTGTTCGTGTCATGGATGCAGAACGGGTACATCATGTTTTGCTTCTTCATTCCTTCATCCATGTTTCTTTTTTTTGACTGCATGGTTTACTCCTTCCCTTCCCCACATATACTGTGTATATTCTCTCTAAACTCTTAATCTCTAGCGTCACTATCTGCGCATTTATAAAGCACATATGGCGCACAATGTGACGCCCTTATAAATAGCTTAGTGAAGCGCATGGACGACGCTTTTGAGATACTTTTTCACACCTATGTTGATACCCCTGTTGATTCCGTATTGTTGGGGGTGTTGATTTCGTGTTGACACATTTTTCACGTTTTTTGAACATGGGTGTAACGAATGGCGCACAATGTGACGCCCCTGCAGACGGCTTAATTTCGCCTCTTTTCATTGTTTTCGATATACGTTATCACACGATGTTGATAGGTATGTTGATAGGTATGTTGATTCGATGTTGATTCGATGTTGATTTTCCATTCACAAATGTTGATTTTTCTGTATATCTAATCAAAAAACGCCGCATTTTACGAATTTTAATTCATTATTCATGCATATCATTTTGTCGGTGGCAATGCCTTGCGCTGCTGTGCCCGAATCTTCCGCATGTAGGTGCGACTCGATGCATTATGCCGTTGTTTTCGCATTCGCCTGGCACTGTCGGTTTCGCTGCCGACCAGTGTCTCAAAGTGAGTGATGTACAACGTCTGCGATTCGATCCAAGACAGTAATCCTGCATGAAGAAGCGTATCGACACCTACTCGAACGGTCGATGTCGGCATCCGTACTTTATGAGCCAAATCTTCGGCAGTATACGGAAGTTCGTCTTCTCCAAGTATCCGCACTAACTTTCCATCTGTTTTTAAAGCGATTTTGCACAGCATGATGTAAAGCGTGAAGTACTTGCTGCCTTCTTCCTGGGTAAGCAGCCATTCGATAGGATCGCTTTCTAAAAAGTCTTCGGCTAATTTTAAGTAATACCAACGTTTATTCTTACTCATACAGACCTTCTTTCATCCGTTACGGCTGTTCCATCGTTTCCGGCGATTCCTGTTCTGTATAAGCCGGGATGGCTTTATTGGTCGTAATGGCGATATCGTAATGCTGCGGACGGATTCGGCAGACGATGATGTTGTTGGCATTTTCGTCGTAGCCGATGTGCTGGCACGTCTTGGCGTTCCAGACGACGTTCGAAAATTCGATTTTCCGACCGTTGATTTCTAAATTAATACTGAATTTGTTATCACTTGTCTTCATGGGCTGTTTTCCTTTCTGCGGCGGTTGCCACGGCTACCAGGTCTTCCCCTTCGAAGTGTTCCAGAAATGCGTTCAGCGTGAATTTACGCACTCTTGGGTAGCGTCCGAAGTAGATAGACGGCAATAATTTCAGCTGAATCAGTTTATGGACAAACGCTCGTGAGGTTCCCAGTTTTTCGGCTACGTCCGGGACCGAAAGGAGTTCATCCATGCTGTCGTAGACGACCTTGATATCCGGGATGCTTGCTTTTGCCATATTAATCACGTCCTTTTCTGGGTATTCCACTTCCATACTGGTACTTTTCCATTTCCTGTTTGATTAAATTCAAGATGAAAGCGTTTTTTGTGATTCCGATTGCTTTGACATATTCGGTTAATTTTTGATTCATGCTTTTGGGAATTCTGACGGAAACCATTTCCTTATCATGATTCATAGTGAATTCACCTCCGTGGCTTAGTATATTTTGAATTCACTTTGAAGTCAATATGACTCTTTTATTGAATCCATTTTGAATTTATAATGAATTCAAGAGGTGACTTCAATGCCAACAAACAAGCGTCAATTCACACTGCGGATGCAGGAAGAAAATTTCGACAAGATCAAATACATTGCTGACGTGAAAAAACGCTCTATTGCAAAGCAGATTGAGTTCCTGGTCGAAAGATGCATCAAAGAATATGAAGACGCTCATGGAAAAATCGACTTGTGAATCAGCAGTAAGAGATATGCGTTAAGCGATATTCCTTGTTTTTGAGCTAGCATTTTTGCGAATTCAAGTGTATCTTTTGGAATCTTGATGGTTATGCGTTCTCTTTTCTCCCTTCCTATTACGGGCAAGGGAGTTTTTTCTTTCATATGCTTGCCTCCTCGTCGTAAACTTTAAGTTGATTGATAAGGCAGCGCAATATACTTCGGATCGATTCTGTACAATTTGCACAGACAAGCGAAGTTTGCTGCATCGATGATTGTTTTGCCACTTTCCCAATTAACAATGGTTTGCTTGGATTTTTTCATGATTTTAGCCACATCATCCTGGGTCATGTTGGCATTTGTTCTGGCGGCTTTTAAAGAAATTTGAAGCATTTGAATCACCTCTTTGGTTCTATGATAAATCAACTTAAAGTTTATGTCAATACCAAAAGTTTACTTTTTTTAACTTTAGTATTGACGCTAATAAACTGCAGGTTGTAAAATAAAGTCATACAAGGAGGAGGATGAGTTTGAACGAGGAGCCAAAAATAAGGCGTACTTTCGCTCATAATTTAAGCATTTATTTATCCCTGCGAAAGAAGAACCAAAGAGAATTAGCAAATTATGTAGGTGTTAGCGGAACAACAGTAACGAACTGGGTCAAAGGCTATAAAATGCCAAGGATGGACAAGATAGATAAGATATGTCAGTTCCTTACGATAAATCGTGATGACCTACTTTCTGAACATATAACACCAATAAAACTGGAAACACCGAACAATTTCTATTTGTCTGAACATGAACAGGCAATAATAAAAAAGTATCGCAGCTTGTCTCCGGAAGAACAGGAAACGATTGATACGCTTATCAATCTACGATATCAGAAAAAGCTCGACGAATCTAAAATCAAGACAGACAAGGCAACTTGATCACCGTTAGATTCGGTCCACATAAGCATTAAATAGGAGGATGGTACTATGAAGATACAGAAATTGGCCATGAGCCTGGCAGCAGCTTGCCTACTCTGCTTATCCCCGGTATTTGCTTTTGAAGAAAAGGATATTTCGTTGGGCGGTATTGAAGTCGGTGCCTCGAAAGGCTATGTCCATTCGATTTATGGTGAGCCTGACAGCACGAAGACGACATATACCGACACGCCCTACGGAACGACACGTATCGACTATATCGAAAAGTACGGCAACTCCGTAGACGTCGATTATTGGGGCCTCGTAGGCAAGTCCCCTATTACGGATAACAGCAGAGTTTTCAGCATCAAAATAACAGCGAATAATGGCTGGGCCACAAAACAAGGGGCTACGGTCGGCATGGATGAATCGAAGCTCCGTGAAATCTATGGGAATCGCTTTTTCAAATTCGTCGATGAAGATGGCATCACCTGCTACGATTATTCCGCAAATCATTCCCCTATGGGCTATGCCTTCGGCATCAAGAATCATAAAGTCATCTTCATTTTGATGTCAGCCGGCGAATAAGAGAGCCGTTTCTATTAGTTCGATGTCAACGACGCAAAGGTCATGATCCAAAATAGGCACATAGAAATGCCGATTTTTGAAAGGAGCTGGTATCATGGCTTACTTCCGTAAACGAGGAGACAAATGGTATTACACTGTAACCTGGATGGATGAAAAGGGAAAAAGACATAGGTCAGAGCGGGTTGGCGGCTTAACTAAAGCTGCCTGCCAAAAGGCTTGGCGGAAGGCAATGGAAAAAGTCGACAGGACAGGCATGTATCTTCCCCCTTCGGAACGACCGTTTTCCGACTGCCTGGCAGAATGGCTGAAATCCATTCAAAAGAACTATAAGCAAAATACGCTTGATAGTTATGAATCCGCTGTCCGAAATCACTTGATTCCTGAGCTTGGCGATTGTCAACTGAGACATTTGACAACGTCTCTGCTGCAGACCTGGCTTGATGAACAACGGGACAACTACAGCAAATCTACCGTGAAGACGCTTTATGCGGTCTTGAAGAATTTCTTCCGTTGGACTTTGCTGAACAGGAAGTATATCCAGGATAACCCGATGAAGTATGTATCCATCCCCCGCTATTTCACGCCGCCAAAGAAGACACATATCTTCACAGCCAAAGAAATGAAGGCCATCTTTAAGCAATTCGGGCCTTCACATAGATTCTACATGCCTATCATGCTGGCTTACTGCTGCGGCATGAGACTGGGAGAATGTTTGGCTTTGACCTGGGATAATGTCGATTTCGATCAGCAGACTATCAAGGTATGCTCAAGCCAGTACGACAAAAAAAGAACTCCGAAACGAGGGACTCCTAAAAGCATGGCTTCGATTCGTACCATTACCTTTGGCAAAAAATTATACGATGCATTGAAGCAGAAGCAATGGCAGCAAAAAGAGGCCCGGTTCAAAGCAGGCCCCTACTATACAGAATCGAACCTTGTCTGCACAGACGATAATGGCTGCGGCTTGATTGCGAACGACCTTCGCTACTTCGGTATGTGGTGCAAAAAGAATTTCGGTGATGGTTCCTTTCACAGCTTACGCCACACGCATGCCACGATGTTGATTGAGTCCGGCATGGGCATTGACTACGTCAGCAAACGTTTGGGGCACGCCAGTATGTATACCACCGCAGACATTTACGATGATATAACGAAAAAACGCGAAGACAAGGCTATCAAATTGATGGATAAAATTTTATAAAAATTCATCGCAATTTATGCTTATGAAATCCAATGTCGGCAACTACCTGGTTTTGTTATCAGAATCAGGTGGTTGCCGACATTAAATTTTCCGTGTCGGCAAGATAGCGGCAAACAGTCTTCAAGCCGCATGGTTGTGCGGTTCTCGTATATCGTTAAATTATCGGAAGTAATATATAAGTGAATTCCTGGTGTACCTTTAAAGTCTTATAAACCGCTTATTTACGCCAACTGTCAGGTTTCACTGTACATTGGTAATACTCTTCAACGTTAGTTAAATCTCTTAAATTTGTATCTCATAGTGGGAAGTTTTGTGGGAAAGCTGACAAAATATCGGCCCAGACGAATGGAAGTGTCTGCCGTGATTTTACGTCTGTCATGTAAGATGTCCTGGATCCTTGACACCGGAACATGTAGTTCTTTGGCCAGCTGATATGCAGAAATCCCCAATAGTTTCATAAATTCTTCCCATAAAATTTCACTGATTCTGGGTGTTTCGATATTTCTTGTCATACTATGCATCTCCTTAATGATAATCTGTAATTTCTACGTTAAAAAAGTCTCTTCCCTGAACAGTGAAACAAATACGATGATGGATGAATGTGAATGATAGAAAATATAGAATAATCAAAAAATCAAACATAATACGCTTACCATTTGTACTACGTACGTGATATAATACCTGTATACAGCAAGTTATTGTGATGCCCACGAAGGAGGGTGTGTTTAGGATGTTAGCAAAAAAAGTTGCCAAATTGATTAATGATCAGGTTACATTAGAATTTTACTCTGCTTATCTCTATCTGGACTTTGCAAATTATTATATTGACGAAGGACTCGACGGCTTTGCTCATTGGTTCGAAATCCAAGCCCAGGAAGAACGTGACCATGCGATGCTCATGCGTACATATCTGCAAAATAATGATGTCCGCGTCGTCTTTGGCACGATAGACAAACCGGATCAGGAATACAAGGATTTGAAGGCTCCTCTTAAGGCTGCGTTGGAACATGAACAGTTTATCACCGGCTGCATTAATAAGATTTATGGAGCTGCCTCTGATGAAAAGGATTATCGTACCATGGAATGCTTCAACTGGTTTGTCAAAGAACAAGGTGAAGAAGAAAAAAATGTCGGCGATTTGATTAAAAAATTCAAATTATTTGGCAGTGACCCGAAAGGTCTCTATGCGTTGAATCAGGAACTGCTTGCCCGCGTCTATGCCGCCCCGACACTGGTCCTCTAATCCAATTTAAAATCCCGTAATATAGGATATATGCCAAATCTCCCCGGTTATGTGTAGTAATTTACACTAACCAGGGAGATTTTTTACTAGTACAGAAACGTTACCAATGCTGATGAATGATGCGTGCTGTATCTTCATGGACCAGACCATTAGTTGCTATAATATGTTCATTGTGTAATACGTCAGGAGTCTGACCATCATACGTCGTAACTTTGCCACCGGCTTCTTCAATGAGCAAAATGCCTGCAGCCATATCCCAAGGTTTCAGATTGCGTTCAAAATAGATATCCGTCCGGCCGGCTGCTACATACGCCAGGTCCAGACAGGCACTGCCCGTGCGACGTATATCCAGACAACGGGAATACATATTCTGGAATAAAGGGAAATTTTTTTCTGTATATTGCCGGTCATATGGGGACGTACCGATAGCAACCAGACATTGTGATAATGCTGAATTTCCAGTCACGTGAATCGGTTTATCATTTAAAAAGGCGCCGCCACCACGGACTGCATGAAACAGTTCATCAGTAAACGGATTGTACACGACAGCTGTCTGCAATAATCCTTGTGCATAGTATGCCAGCGATACGGCACTCATATCAAAATGACGGATGAAGTTTTGTGTACCGTCAATGGGATCGAGAATCCAGTAGCGGCCATCGGGGTCACTAACCTGACTGTTGTCCTGTTCTTCCGAAAGGAGTAAGACTCCGTCATCTATGTCATGGAGTTTCGTACGCATATATTCCTGTACGGCAACATCCATCTGGGTGACAAAATTGGCCCTTCCTTTGGCAGTGATTTCTAATTCTTTCTCTTCCGTCAGCATATCACGAGTGCTGCGTACGAGTTCTATCATTTCTCTTTCAAACATGAATCGTATGTCCCCTTTTTTCTAATATGTTGAACATTTGTTTGGCGAGCAAATTCCGGTTTCCATGAACACATGTTCGGAAGCTTCTCGAAACGCCACGTCCGTTGGCAGTCGGGATATTTCTGGTGATCGACTTCACTCATAAACATAGACAAAGGCCGCAGATAATGACCATATGAGCCATAGAGCGCCTGATATACCACATAGCTTTCACCAGTCTGGGCATCCTCTGCCAGCGTGATGATACGGTACTGCTTTTCCTTGAAATGAATCCAGATTTCTCCTGTCGATGGCAGTGCTCTATTCATGACGGCCTCCTTATCTGCGTATTCTGGTGCTATTTCAGGTAATAAACTCTGTCTGGTTTCCGTGGAGCGGCTTTTGGGAGTTCTTCTGCCGGGTAGCCTATTATGCAATGGCCAATACCTTCCCATTCATCGGCAGACAGGCCGACCTGATTCAGAATCTTCTTTCCCAGGGGCATCGTCAATTCTTCTTTGGCCCGATGAATCCAGCAACTGCCCAGACCCAGTGCGTACGCTGCCAGCATCATATTGCCTATGACAAGGCTGCCATCGTACTTCTCTTTGCCTTCTCCTTTTTTTCCAAGCACAAGGATGACGACAGGTGCGCCATAAAACGGGTCATTGCCGGCAGGCCAGCCACCAATCTGATTATTGAGTTCTAATAAATCGTGACGGAGTTCTTCATTGGTGATGACGATGATTTTTGTATTCTGCCGTCCCATGCTGCTTGCTGCATAAAGACCAGCTTCTACAATATCATGAATCAGATTTTCTGGTACAGGCTTATCTTCATACTTGCGGATACTACGCCGGTCCAGCATAGCTTTTATAATTTCATTCATATCAATCACCCTTTCCTTTGTCATAGGTATGTAGTTACTCTTATACTATAATACTTTTACTTTTTACTGTCACTTTTGACCTGCGTGGCAACGAGAAGTGTAAAGACCCCCGTACCGCCGATGATATTTCCCAGGCCTGTTGGCAGGAGAAAACGGAAGAAATAATCAAACATCGTGGAACCACCCATGAGTACATCATAAGCCGCTTCGCACGATCCGACGACAACATGGGCGAAATTACCGATAGATATAAAATAGGTGAACATGAAAATAATAAAGAAGGCAAAGCTCCGCGACATAGGCATCATCCAGACGATTGCGGCAATCAGCATACCCGCCGGAATCCCCCGCATAATATTATCTATAGGGCCGGGAGCCATGATGTGGTGGGATACATTGTATAAGCACTGGGTAATTTCCGGTGTCGTGAAAATCGGGCTGGACATAAAAAGAGCAGCAATGGCTGTGCCGACTATATTAGAAAGAAAAACAATCCCCCAGAGCCGCAGGAGCAGGCGGAGATTTTTCCAACAAGGGTCACGGAAAACAGGAATGACCGTGGTAATCGTATTTTCTGTGAAAAGTTGGAGCCGTCCCAGAATAACGATGAGGAAACCCGTCGTATATCCAACACCTGTGATGGCTTCTGCCCAGGAAGCACTTCCAATGTAGACATTAATGATAGACCGGAAATAAAAAGAAAAAGAAATCATTAACCCGGCAGCCAGTGCTGATAAAACAAGGGGCCAGGCTTTGCGTTCCAGTTCCAGTTCGCCATCGTGGCGGATAATTTCAAAAATCAGATTCGGTGATAATTTTTCATATTCTTCAACAATGACACGGGTTTTCTGTTCTTCCGACTGAGGGCAGGAAAAATCACAATCGCAGGGATATTTTGTTGTCATACATCCTCCTGATAGGTACTAAAATATTACTAATAACTGGGTTATTGTACCATATACAGCTTCATTTTGGAATAGAAATTATTCTGCTAAAAAAGCATCTAGTTGTTCAAAAGACGAAAGAAAAGCGACTTGTCTGGCCCAAGAATCATCGACAAATCCTTCATGCGCCATGTGCAGGAGTAGAGCTTTCATCGGCTGATAATAACCGTTAAAATCTAGAAAGGCAAACCGGCCTGGCAACAATCCCAATTTGATCTGGCTCATGACTTCACTGATTTCTTCCAATGTCCCGATGCCGCCGGGAAAAGCCAGGAATACATCGCCCATTTCCATCATTTTCTTTTTGCGGGACGCCATATCCCTTGTCACGATGAGCTCAGTCAATCCTTCATGCTGCAGTTCTTCCTCCATAAAAAACTGCGGTTCAACGCCGATGACGCGTCCACCATGATCGAGTGCCCCATCAGCCAGCTTTCCCATAAGACTGGTCCGGCTGCCTCCATAAATGAGCGTATGACCGTGACAGGCAATCCATGCTCCTAGTTCATAAGCGTACGAACGATATACGTCACGATTTCCCGTCCGGGCCCCCAGATACACCGTAATATTCATGATATTCCCCCGATTAATCGTCTTTAAGTGATGCATCAATGAAATTCAGATTTACTTCCTGGGTCTCTGCTCCGTATACAGTCGTAACCCACGCTCGCAGAAAACTTGGCACATCGCCCTCTCTGGCATCCCTGTCAGGATATCCTGGTATCCCTTCCTGCCCCAGCGCAAACTGTACCAGAGACTGTACGAGGTCCTTTCGCGTCAATACGCAGGCATACGAAGGCAAATCAGACGGCACATCGTTTTGGGTATCATAGATGCAGTGAATAGTACCCTCCAGCGCATCGTTGCCACCGGGCTGTTCCCATTGCTCCCGATAATACCGTGCCATAGCAAACCATCGATTGACGGCTTTTTTATACTCTTCATACCGGACGCTGATTTTGGAAATCCGGTCCCGGTCTTCCGCCGACTGCATGCACATGCGGAACAGATTCCGTTTCTCATCCTCCGTCACAACCAGAGGATGAACCGTAAACCGTGGGAAACCTCCCAGCTCCTCTTTATCAGCCTGTACCAGCTTACGCCATTGCAGCATCGCTGCTTCCCTTTCATCATGAGTACTCATATATATCCCTCCCATTTATACAATCTGAACTTTTCCCTGTTTAATACTTTTATTATATATTATAGCAAAAATCAGTTTGGCATTACAGACCTTGCGAACCAGCGTTAGTGTCAAGAAGTTCCCGTTTGTTTCCCATCATCCAGCTACGGTAGATATAGCATAGTTGAACGCTCAACTATGCTATCTAAAAATCAGCCTCTGCTAGTCAGACTCATGGAAATCTGGCAACAGGGGCTTTGGTTTACGTTTGGTATATGGTTGGAATGTTATGCGCTTATAGCTCTTTCAGGTATTCGCGAAAAGATGGGCCCAGGTCTTTTCGTCTTAGGGCGTATTCTACCGTTGCTTTTAGGTAGTCCAGTTTGTTAGCTGTGTCGTATCGCTTGCCTTTTATTGGGCAGGCGTATATAGTCTGTCGGTCCAGCATGAGGCGCAGGGCATCGTGCAAGTGAATTTCTCCATCTTCCCTTGGTTCTACCCGGTTCAGGATTTCAAAGATATCCGGGGTAAAGATGTATCTTCCCAGGCAATTGTAGGTTTGGTTGTCTTCAGGTGCTTTGTGCAGTTCTTACTAACAGCGATTGTGGTCTAGGAGATGTCTTTTTCTCCTTGCAATCGTCTTACGGTAACTATTTAAAAAGCTTGACGCTACCTTAGTTATTACATAATTTCCGATTTCTTCTATTTAATCTAATCGAATAGTTTCTTCCCCTTTCAAATATACCTGAACTCTATTTTCTACACTGACATCATTTACAATCCATCCTCTAACTTGACATAATTGCTTGAATAATTCAATCCGATTTATTCCCTTTATCTCTTTTAACGTGATAATCAAACCAAATGGAACTTCTTGTCGAGCATGCTTATTTAATCTCTCCTTGCAATATAATTTGATACCCCAAAGTCCTTTTTCGTAAGCTTTACGAGGTTTCATATTATTATATATTGGGTCAGCAACTATTTTTACGTTATCCCATTTCCGATAATCATTTCTAGCATCCTCTTCATAGATAGAATGCTGACCCGATTCGGCTTGTAAATTTCCATTAATGGATTTTATTTGTAAATGTTGTGCTTTATCAATCTTTAATCGTCCAAAATGCAAATCTAATTCCGTGTCAGTATAATCAACGCCTTGATTACGATTACACAACGGAAAATAGATCAAAGTAGCTTTTGCAAGATAAGGGTGCTTATTCTCTACAACTGGGACAGGCAGTTGATATGTATACGTGCAATAATTCTTAGTTTTTCCATAAATGATAAATTTAATTTCATCATCAGGAGATTGCAAAATATCTTGAATAGATACAGGTACTATGCCATATCCCTTTTTTATATCTGGCCTACAATACCAGCCCGTTGCTGAATCTATCAGCAACGCTTTAGCAACTTCCCGAGTAAATCCCATAATATAAATCAAGTATGCCATCTTCCTTGCAATCCAAGGAGCGGCAAAAGAAGTGCCAGCTGCCTGCTTTGCACCCAACGCATTGTTGCATACCGTTATATATTCATGTTTTTGCCTATCCCCGCCATAATAGCTGATATCTGGTTTTACAAAGAAAGACAATACAGGTCCACTTCGAGAATACGATGCACTTTGATTCTGAAAATTAACAGAATTCACAACAATAGAATTTAAAGAATCTGCTGGAGCACCAATTTTATATTTTTTTTCATGCTTAGAAGATAAATTAGTTCCCGCTACTATAAAAACAATATCGTATTCATTCTGCAAGCGATCTAGTTCAGCAGCTTCTGGCGAAATAAAATTGTCATTAATCTCTAATACAGAACCTAAAGAAAGATTCCACACCTTAATATCACGATTTAGTCGTACAATATTCCCAATCTGCTTAATAATTGAAAAGGAACTAAATGTACCAGCAACAGCTACTCCGAAATGTCGAACTCTAAAACGACCACATCCATCATCTAAGTTTGGATTTCCTCTAGGGCCATCTACAATAATTGAACTAACAGCTGTTCCATGTTCATAATCCATTGGCCCAATTGGGATATTCTCAGACAAACAATTTGTATAATCTACCCATTCATGAAAATAGACATCTTTATTGAAAGGAGTATCAATAACACCAATAACAGGTTCATTTTTAGGAGATGGAATAAGTTTGGGAATTTCCGAGGATTCAGTCAAGTGTTCAGGGATATATTGAGTTAAATCATTTACTCCCATGGCTACTAGATATGGAGCTTTATCCAGTAACATGTGTATTTCTTCTGGATTCATTTGAATAGTAAGTTGATTAAGTATTCTGCTTTCTGGAATTGAAATACCAAATTTTCTCAATAACTCCTGTGTTTTTACGTTAGTCTTGTAAATTGTTATAATGCATGCTTCATGAATATTCTTTTCCAATTTATCAATCCGAAAATATTGAATATTAGAACTATCTACAATTATTTGTAGAAATCCAGTCTTAGATAAACCATTACACTTGATTTTTTTTCTTTTCAATTCTTCAAACTCTTCATATGAAATCTTACCTTGATATTGTTTTATCAAAACATCATAAGCCTCTTTTAAGGAATGTATGGTCCGAAAAAGTGCTTCTAATGGGATAAAATATGTAAAGACATGATGCTTCTTATTATCTGAATCAATATTAGTCTCAAATTTTGCACCTACTATAAAATCGTTTGGTGATTCACGAGTACATGAAAGTAAAAATTGCAAGCGACTTGACTTAGGAACAATGCGAACATAATGAGTGCTAACTAAAGCACCTTCAATTTCAGAATGTACTGACCAATAATCAGCTATTTTTTTCAAATCATTGGCCAGCGTCAGTATATGCTCTGCTTTGACAACTTGACCTTTTTTTAGTGAGATACTTCCTCCTCGAGATTGATTTGGTTTATGTTGAAATACCCCCTTTAACTCCAATATGTTATTCATTTATAATGCCTCCTTAAGTTCTCTATCAATAGTACTCTTAGATTTGTTTGTTAGTATAGCTATCTCTCTTACTGTAAATTTTTGTCTTTTTAATTCAATTAAATTTTCTGGAGTTTTTCCACAAACCGTACTATATAATCGCCTAAAGTAATCAAACTCATCATTAGGATTGCTAAAAGCTATCGCTGTGCGAATCATATTCTTTAAATCACCTGGATAAGGCAGGTAATCTATTAGTTTCATAATCTTACGAAATAGCCGAATATCCCGATTTTTTAAATGCAATTGATCCAAGTATCGGTTTAATATTTTTTCAGCAATGTCCAACAGATCATCTTGGGTATACCGATTAAAACTAATTACTGAATCAAACCTTCTAATTAAAGCTTTGTCAAAATAAGAATAAAGATTGGTTGTAGCAACTAAAATAATATCCTTATCCAGTGAGTCAAGACATTTCAATAAAGTGGAAGTAGCTCTTCCCATTTCCCGCAAATCATTATTATTCGTTCTATCTAAAGCCAATGCATCAATTTCATCAAATAAGAAAATCATATTGTATTTTTGATAAATTCCATTCATTTCTTCAAATAATGCCATTATATTTTTAGCAGTTTGCCCTAACCTACTATCAATAAGCTCAGAGAAATTCACCATATAAACGTCTCTATTTAAGATTCTGCCAAGTTGTTTTACTGCTTCTGTTTTTCCTGTGCCCGGAGATCCTTCAAATAAAAAACGATGAATCCCCATATGATGATTAATAGCATTCACAATCCCTAAGACATCATTCATAATTACATCAGGTAAAAGCAGCATTTCTTCACAACCAGAAACCTTATCAAAATACTGTAATCCTTTGTAATTTTCTTTACTTTCCTGCACTTGTGGTACAAAAGTATTAGCATCTGATAAAAGTGACATGAGGTAAAGACCTAATTGGGTATCTCCATCTTGATCGAATTCTTTAGCGATTTGATAAGCAGTAGCTCTAAATCCGGCATCATTTCCTTCTGCATGACACTTAATTAAATTCACAATATCTTTCTTTTTCATCACACTCCAGCTCCTTATGTTTTATGACAGTTACTATCTCTTATGATATTATAGCTTACTGGGACATTTTTTTCAATATTGGGACAATTTATTGTTTTTATGCTTTATTTTGATAGATTGAACTAAAATATCTTACATTAAGTTATTTCCACATCCACCTTCACACAATTTTTTCAGATAGTATAGTTGAATATTCAACTATACTATCTGAAAGCTGGCCCCTGCCAGTCAGACTCATGGAAATCTGGTGACAGGGGTTTTGGTTTATATTTGATATATGGTTGGAATGTTATGCGCCTATAGCTCTTTCAGGTATTCGCGAAAAGATGGGCCCAGGTCTTTTCGTCTTAGGGCGTATTCTACCGTTGCTTTTAGGTAGTCCAGTTTGTTAGCTGTGTCGTATCGCTTGCCTTTTATTGGGCAGGCGTATATAGTCTGTCGGTCCAGCATGAGGCGCAGGGCATCGTGCAAGTGAATTTCTCCATCTTCCCTTGGTTCTACCCGGTTCAGGATTTCAAAGATATCCGGGGTAAAGATGTATCTTCCCAGGCAATTGTAGGTTTGATTGTCTTCAGGTGCTTTGTGCAGTTCTTGTATGTTGTGAACGCGTATGAGTCCACTGTCGGCACATTGTCTTCCTTCCAGAACATCTACGGGCATCATTTGTTCTGCCGTCATTGGCTGATAGCCTATAACGGTTGTTCCTGTTTTTTCATAGGCTTGCAGTAATTGCTGTAATGCAGGACTTTGATTATTATACATCATGTCATCGCCAAGAAGAACGGCAAATGGATCATGGTCAATGAATGATTTAGCACAAAGAATGGCGTCTCCCAGGCCTCGGATATGTTTTTGATGGATATAATGAACGTTGATTGCCGAGATGTCCTGTACCAATTTCAACATCTGGGCTTTTCCTTTTTGGTACAGGTCATGCTCCAGTTCTACATTGGTGTCGAAATGGTCTTCAATAGCCCGTTTCCCATGACCGGTGATGATTAGAATTTCTTCAATGCCGCTTTGAATGGCTTCTTCTACAATATATTGAATGACGGGTTTATCTACGATGGGAATCATTTCTTTGGGAATGGATTTGGTGGCCGGTAGAAAACGGGTACCAAATCCGGCTGCCGGGATTACGGCCTTGCGTATTGGTTTCATCGTGAGGCCTCCTGATTTATTTTCCCATCACTCGGCGTACCATATCCAATGCACTGGTAATGACATCATCCATGTCATAGTACTTATATTCTGCAAGCCGTCCGCCAAAGATGACATTTTTTTCTTCTGCTGCCAAGGCGGCATACTGTTCATATAAACGCTGATTCCGTTCGTTATTTACCGGATAGTATGCTTCTTCTCCGGGCTGCCAGTCAGCCGGATATTCTTTGGTTACATAGGTAACTGGCTGTGTACCAAATTCAAAATGTTTGTGTTCGATGCTGCGCGTATACGGCGTTTCCCGGTCCGTATAGTTCATAACGGCTACACCCTGGTGATTGACTTCTTCCAGCCGTTCCGTTTCAAAGCGGAGTCCCCGGTATTCCAGTCGTCCCAATTTATAATCAAAGTATTCATCAACAGGGCCAGTATAGACTACCGTCTTAGCTATGCCTTCATATTCCTGACGGGCCTGATTATAATCGACGCCAGTCAGCACTTCGATACCTTTGAGAAGCGCGTCAATCAAGACATTATAACCACCGATAGGAATGCCCTGATAACGGTCATTGAAATAATTATTATCAAACGTATAGCGTACAGGCAGACGTTTGATGATGAAAGCAGGAAGTTCCGTACAACTCCGTCCCCATTGTTTTTCCGTGTAGCCTTTAATCAGTTTCGTGTAGATATCCGTACCGATGAGGGAAATAGCCTGTTCTTCCAGATTCTTCGGTTCCGTAATCCCTGCTTCCTGACGCTGCTGAGCAATCTTTGCGGCAGCTTCTGCCGGCGTTACGACACCCCACATCTTGGTAAAGGTATTCATATTAAAGGGAAGATTGTACAACTCGCCCTTATAATTTGCTACCGGCGAATTGACATAATTATTGAATTCCACAAACTGGTTCACATAATCCCAAACCTCTTTATTCGAGGTATGGAAAATATGGGCACCATATTTATGAATATGGATACCTTCCTTTTCTTCACAATACACATTGCCACCCACATGATCACGCCGTTCCAGAACCAGACAAGACTTACCAGCCTTCGTCATTTCATGGGCAAAAACAGAACCAAACAATCCACTGCCAATAATAAGATAATCGTATTTCATGAAAAATCTCCTAAAAATTAAGATGTTTCTTCAACGGCAATACAAGCTTATGAAATCTAATAAATGATGCAAGTGTGTTTAGAATCATCTACGATATTTTATCACGATTTACATTCGTATATATACATTCTTAGATAAAAACAGTATTAAAGAAAGGAAAAAATAGTAAAAAAGAATATATCAAAATAAAGTAAGGATGATGTTTTTTTACACCATTGATTACTACCTATCCTTTATATATTCGTAAACTTTATAAGCTAGTGGTGTAAAGAAAAAGTTCTGCTCACTAGGACCAGCTGTAAGAGAGGTTTCAAAAGTAGCGATAGTCACTAACCCGGATGAAAAAAGTCCTGGTACCTTTTCATTATAACAACATTTGTTATTATCTTCCCTACTAACCGAATCCAATTGTTCAACCAAAAAATCTAAACTATATACATCAGTATTTAGAATAATAAATACAACTCGGTAAAATTCCTCTCTCCAAATATTTTCTTCATATGTCAGTGCATATATTAAGCAATTAACTATAAAGTGAATCTGCCTTTTACCATATGCCTTATTAATTGCGTCCAATAGTTGAAATGAGAATTCTTCTTTATATTCTTGATTATTTATACGTTTTTTCATCATCGCCTTATCTTTATCAGACAATTTGAGATGTTCCCAATCATCAAAAAACCAGTTCAGCTTTATGAAAAAAATTTTATCTGGGATTGTTACAAAAACATTGCTATATTTCTGTAAAAGCTTAACTATAGATTCTGGTGATGGATTTATTACAATTTTTGTTAAATCCAAGGCTACGTCTTTAACTAATGATAAAAATACTTCTGCTTCAGCACTTTTGTTTGATTTAGTTAATAAAGTCATATTTCTCCAATCTATATAAAAATGAATGTGAATGATAATATATAAGTGAGCCATTTAAGGCATTTGTGATCACGAAAAAGTGAGCCACCTCACTACTCCATCCTGTATAATTTGGTTAGAACAATCAAATGGGAAGGGATGGCATCAAGGTGATTATCACTATGGAAGACTATAAAAAAATCCGTCATATGTTCCTCGTAGAAAGGAAAAGCCAGCGACAGATTGCCCGGACACTAGGAATCTCTCGTAATACCGTTGCTAAATACTGCCATGGCAATATCTATCCCGGCATTCGTGCCGACTATCATCGTGACGCCCGTGTTGTCACGCCAGACGTCATCCGTTTCATTGTACAGTGTCTGCAGGAAGATGCACTTGAACCGAACCCCAAACAGCACCATACGGCCAAGAGAATCTACGATCAGCTGGTAACAGAAAAGGGGGGGCAACGGTTCCGAGAGTAACATCCGCAGAACGGTCCGGACACTGCGTGGGCACAGTCAGGATGTATATGTGCCTCTGTCCTTTGCCGCGGGCGATGCTATGCAGATTGACTGGGGCGAAGCGTATGCTTACCTAGATGGCGTCCGAACCAAACTCAACGTTTTCTGTGCCAGACTCTGTTATAGCTGCGCTCCTTTTACCGTGTGTTTTCACAAACAGAATACCGAATCGTTCCTGGAAGGACTCATATTGGCCTTTGAATTCTTTGGCGGTGTTGTCCGTCGTGTACTATTCGACAATGCCAAAGTAGATGTGAAAAGTGGGGCTGGCCGCAAGGCTATCCCACAGGAAGCGTATGCAGCACTGGCAGCACATTATTGTTTCGATCCCGTCTTCTGCAATGCACGCAGTGGCAATGAGAAAGGACTAGTGGAAAACCTCGTCGGTTGGACTAGAAGAAATATATTTGTTCCCGTCCCTCATGTCACCGGCCTTACCGAACTCAATAAGAAGCTCTCTGCTCGTTGCCAGGAATACATTGACACGCACCGTATCTCTAGACGTCCGGCTCCGGTAAAAGACCTGCTATAAACAGACAAACAGGAACTGTTGCCACTCCCCGGCTGTCGATTCGATACCAGTGACACCACGGAATGCCGTGTTGCCTAATAAGCTACGGTTCGTTATGCCTCCAACGAGTATTCCGTACCCGTAGCAATGGCTGGCGAAAACGTCACCGTGAAGGCCTTTGCTGAAACCATTCAGGTTTTCAAAGACGCTCATCTCGTAGCCACGCATAACCGTTGTTACGGGAAACGGGCAGAAATGCTTGCAGCTGGCACATTATCTGCCATTACTCGAAAAGAGGCCGCGCGCAGTATTCTGCAAGCCAAGCCAGTGGAACAGGCACTGAGTCCGGATCTCCTGCACGTATTAAAAAACACAAACTTCTCCGCAAAAGAGCTCATGGAAATCCTAAGGCTCTGTACAGAAGAAGGGGAAAAGGCCTTTTGGCGCAGGAAAGTGGAATTCCTTGAACACCATGCACGGCCAGAGAAAATACAGGATCCGGTCTCAGTCCCAACGATGGACCTTTCCATTTACGACCAGCTGATACAGAAAGGAGACAGCTCATGCAAGATACAGGTATAAAGGAATCGCTCCGCTGTTATGCCAAGCTACAGAAATTGCCGACATTCAGCGATCTCAGTGAGGAAAAAGTCAAGCACAAAGCCGGTGAAAGCCTGGAAGAATTTGTTCTCTGCCTCATGAAAAAAGAATACGATGCCAGACAAGAAAAACAACGGCAACGCCGTATAAAGAGGGCACACTTCCCTATTCTGAAGACGTTGGAGGAGTTCGACCTGAGCCGACTGGAGCATGTGAAACCAGAATATGTGAAGCAGCTGGCTAGCTGTGATTTCATCCGCCGGTATGAGAACCTGATAATGATTGGGAATCCCGGCACCGGCAAGACGTATCTGATGGCGGCCCTTGGTCCGACGGCCTACCGGCTTGGCTATAATGTTCTTTTCAAAACTGCGACTTCGTTGGCCTCTGAACTGCGTGAAGCGCATGACAATTACCAGCCTCGCAAAATGGAAAAGGTTATTGCAAGTACAGACCTTCTTCTCCTTGATGAACTTAGTTATGTCAGCTTCACCCAGGAGGAATCCGAACTGCTTTTTAAGGTGATTGAGGAACGGTCCGAACGGACAAGCACTGTGATTACGACGAATCTGGAATTTTCCAGATGGGCGGAGATGTTCCCCAACGACACACTGGTTGCGGCCCTTGTTGGCCGCTTAACATACTATTCTAGCATTCTAAATATGAATGGCACTTCCTACCGTCTGCAAAGCCAGCTAAAGAATTAAATGTAAATGGCTCAAGTATTCGTTAGCACAGTTGCCCATTTTTTTTGACATTTACACTGATTACCTTAACGACAATTATCCATGTATTCTACCCAAAGCAATTTCAACGTAACACCGCTATGGAGCAGCACCCGATAAATGCAATTGAAGTCTGTCATGATTGGAGCTGTCGTGACAGCGCTTGTAGGAAAGATCTGCAGATGAAGTTCTACTTAAAACAGCGTCTCCCAAACTGACAGCAACAATGACAATCGCTTGGCATCGGCCGCCACTTTTTAACGGTGTTGCGTAACACATGTAGCCTACTGCAATGTGCAATTGGCTCTCATCACGCTCGAGATGAGCCCAGAGTTTCCTTATCTTATAACATAATGGCATGCCATCCTTCTTTTGATTTGTGGAATCCCCACAAGTCCATTCAAAAGACACAAGGTGTCTCGCTTACGCGGATTTGGTTGTTCTATGTGGCCGGAATATTCAATATGAACAGAGATACTGAAACCGATACCTTTTTGAGTGACTTTAGTACATGTTAAATGCTTTTGATGGAATTGTTAGTTAAAATTTTTATAAAAAGTCATTATAAAAAGATATAATTTCCCTTGCTATCTGACTTTGTATGGATGATTCACCATAAAGTGAGTGTCGATATCCATTATATATATGATATCTAATATTAGAATTTACAGTTTTGACATTAGAAATAAATTGTTTTATTCCTTTGCCATAATTGCAGCAAGGATCATTAGAACCTGCTTGAATTAATATTGGTATAGTGCCTGGAAAGGAGTTTAACCACGTATACGAATTAATATATTGATAACTTTGTATGACACTAAATAACTCTCCTAAATTTACTATCATAGGAGATAACGAATCACTGCAACACTTTAGTATAAAATTTTTATCTACTGCATTCCATGCAATAGGATTATTAGAGTCTAATACTCGTTCGTTTAAGTAAGAAAAAAACTTTTTTATCCAAGTTGCCGCATAATGTATAGGATATTGTTCACATTCATTCATAAAATCATAGGAACGTAATGCTTCATCACAACCATGAAATTGAGTTAATAATCCACTTAACACTATCCCATTTGGTTTAATCTGATACTTTAATAAAAGCATCAGTATTAGTAATGCACCCCAACTATGGCCATACATGAAAAACGGAAGAGTTGAATAATTATTTTGGATAATATCATATATTTTTTTTTCATCATCAAGATACAGGAGATACGAAACAGGAAACGCTACTCCTAAATTTTTATTACATATTCCAGTAACACCGTGACCAATATGATCATCGGCTACAACTATAAAACCTGAATCATTAAAATAATTTATAATACATGAAAACCGTTGGGTGTGTTCACCAAATCCATGTATAAGATGAATCACACCTATCGGTTCCTTTTTAGGTAAAAATTTCCATGCATACACTTTATCATGAGCGTTAGATGAAATAAAAGAAAATTCTTCACACAAAACGTCTCACCGAATTCCGTAATAACATAGTATTTACTAGATCAAAAACCTTCATAAATAAATTTAACTTCTCCATCTTTAGTTAATAATAAAGATACTACTAAAAATAGTAGTAAAAAAAATATTTTGAATGTATAATAATTTTTACTTGCGAAAAAATCATTTAATATTTTGACAAATTCTTTCATTAATATCGAACCATCCTTTTGATGTAAAATGTGCCTCATCACGAAAATAATATGGTATATATTCGACATCTTCTAAATCAATATAATTCAAATTTTCTGACTTTTGTAATCCTTTCATTTTATCATAATATATTTTTCTTTTTTCAAATGGCATACCTGCAAAATCAAAATAGTATCCATTCACTGCATTAAAAATAGTAATAGATTTTACATTTAAATTCGAACACATATTTAAATACCATTTATGATAAATATACTCATTAGAATTATCAATAGTTGAATCTTTCAAACGATTTTTTTCTTTATCAATCCGTTTTTGTAAAATATTACTTTTGGATTTATAGATATAAAAGTGATCCGATGAATGTTCAAACAAATCGTAATCACGTTTCGTGACATTTTCTTCTCCGTTTTCCCAATCTATTTTATGAGTAGTTTTAACATAATGATTTCGGTTTTTCATCACTAATTTATATGCTTTTAGATGATCTCTAAAAACTAAAAAATAATACCGTGCCTGATAATACGGATACAAAATGGACATTATTGTTATGTTTGTGATTTTTTTATCAGAATGTAATTTAGCATATAGATAAGCTTCGTTGAATAAGCTATTATGCTTTAACCTTTTAGATAATTCTTTAGAAACATTTATTTTTAAATCTATCGGAATTTTATCATTTTTCATAAACTGATAATACTGTAATTCAGAAAATTGACGTAACAACCCTTTCGTATAATATTGTTCATCGATGAACCAAGTAAAAGAACTATTGAATAAAACAGGAACAGATTGAATATTATCCAATGAGCCTATACGAATTAACGTAATTAAAGTTTCAGCTCCAGCGGCTCCTACGATATCAATATCCTTATCTACATCCTGATTAGGATATAGATTTACAGGATTAGATGTAATATGTAATTTTTTATCTGTATTTAGTTCCGATGATCCAAAATATACAATATTTCCGTTTTTTATACTTAGATTTAATAATAATAAACCTTTATCTTTGACAGGATTATCAAAAAAATGATTAATTCCACTTGTAGGATAATACTTCTCTGCTTGTATCACTATGTATTTATCAATCCCTACCAATAGTACAATAAGTAGTACTATTGGTAAGATGAAATTGTAAAAAATTTTTTTCTTGTACATAATTATGCCTATTTATTGCATTTTTTCTTTAAAAACTCAGCTAAACATTTAACACTTTTGACATCATCACGTGTAAAATCAGTTGGCTCCAACTTTAATCCTAATTCATCTTCAATTGATAATATCATAGAAATAATTGCCATTGAATCTAGTAAACCGGCTTCGAAAAGATTTAAATCTTTGTCTTCATCTAATCCTTCCGTTTCTGTAACATCTTCTAAAATACGCAAAGCAATTTCATCATAATTTTTCATAAGAATAACCTCCTAAAAACGAATTAAATAACCAGAAAACAACAATAGGCCAAATGCTACTGTGTGAAAACATATTATACGACTAATTAATGTATAATGAGGAGATTTTAGGTGGCGACGATGCGCCTTAGACTTTAAATATTTATCTGTCAAAGCCAAGGCAATCCCCTGATATAAGCCGTACAATATATAATAAATAGTCAAACCATGCCATATTCCCATAGTTGTCATGGTAACCATAAAACCAACTCTTGCAGCAGTAGATCGTTTATGAATCCAACGATTTCGCATTACATTTAAAACAAAACGGCTAAAAATATAATCTCCAAACCATTTAGACAAGGACATATGCCATCGTTCCCAGAACTCCTTCATATTTTTTGCCAAAAAAGGTCTATTGAAATTTTCTGGAGCTTTAATTCCTAATATATAACTTGTTCCAATTGCTAAATTTGAATAGCCAGCAAAATCAAAAAACAAATATAATGTATATACGTACATATACTCAATGCCACTTATAAAAGTCAAAGTTTTGGAGATTTTGCTGAGCATATATAAATTAATTAAATTAGCTACGCCAAATTTATAAATAAGTCCCCAAAATATCTTTTGAATTCCAATAACTAAATAATTATCAATATATTCTTGACGTACTATTTTTTTCTTGGCATCTTCAATGAATCGATTAAATCTATCGATTGGTCCAGAACTTAACGTTGGAAAAAAAGTAATAAAATATAACAAATAAACTATATCTAATCTTTGTATGTGTTCATCATGTATTTCAATGATCATTTGCCAAATACGAAAACACATATATGATATTCCTAAAATGCTAATAACTTTTAGGTGAGTTAAATATAAACTTTTAACGTATGCAATTGGTAATATAGAAAGTATGATTACAAAGTAATAAAAATATTTTGACTTAAAATGTCTCTTACTATAAAAGTATAGATAAATTAAAAAAACTTCATAAGCTATAAATCCAACAAAATATATCCACTTAGATCCAATTAAGAGATAAAGTACAGGGATAGATATAATTATCCCATAATAAGTTATCCTTTTTTCTAATAATCCTAAAATAACAGCTGGCACCAATAAATATCCAAATAAAACAATGGAAAAAATGCTGCCATATTCACTTATGACCATTTATTTTAAATCCTCCAGCAATTTTTTCCGATCAATTTTTCCATTAACATTTAATGGAAATTCATTAACTCTAACAAATTTTCTTGGAATCATATAACTCGGAATTAATTTGCCTAAATCATTTTTTAATCTAATAGTTAATTTTAGATTTGATTCTGATAAATGTTCTTTTAATGAATATACATCCATCAAATATTCAATCTTATCATACTTTTTTATAGGCAAAACAACATTATTAGAGATATAGGGCAATTTATTAATATTTTCTGAAATATCACCTAATTCAATGCGATAACCATTTAATTTTATTTGATTATCTTTTCTTCCAACATAATATAAAAGGTCATGATTAAAATATACTAAGTCACCTGTTTTATATCCATGCTGCTGTGTTAAGGAATCATACCAAAAACATTCCTTAGTTTTTTCCGTATTGTTATAGTATCCCTCACTGACACTCTTGCTTATCACAGCTAATTCACCTATATAATGTCCGTTTTCTTCATGTAAATCAAGCAGCTCATATTTAGCATCATCTATTAATTCTCCAACGGGTAGAGGCAAGTCACTCTGAAGCATTTCATCAGTAATTGTACAAGCAGACAATAAAACCGTACATTCTGTGGGTCCATAGCCATTAACAATAGTAACTTGAGGAAAACGTTTTTTTATTTCAAAAACTAATGTTTTTGTTAAAACTTCACCAGCAACTATTATTCTTTCGAGATCAGGCATTAATTTTTCGTTAAAGCTATCATCATGACAGCACATCTCAAGAAATGCAGGTGTAGATATCCAAACAGATAGTTTACTTCTTCTTAGATTTTCAAAAAGTTCAGGTAAATTGCTTAACATTTCTTTATCAAAATTGTAAAGGGTTTGACCTTTTGACAAAAACACATATAAAGGAATTAAAGAAACATCAAACGAGTATGAGACTTGATTCATAACTGCGTATTGAGTTTTATTATCTGGTAAAAAACGCTGTATCCAATCCATAAAATTCACAATATTTTTTTTCTTTATTGGAACACCTTTAGGTTCCCCTGTACTTCCAGACGTAAAAAGAATATAACAAATATCATCATCTTTTACCCAGTCAGCTTTGTCAGATTTGTAATCATTATATTTTATGTATATATGGCTCAAATCACTTTGATTTACTACAGTGGCATCAATATTAATTTTAACGTTAGAAAAATTGAATACTACACATGCTTTTACTTGTTTTATTATTTTTAAAAGTCTTTCAATAGGATACGAAGTATCAACAGGGACATATGCAACACCACATTTTAAACTTGCATGCATACATGGAAGAATATCGATTTCTTTATTTCCATATATAACAACGGGGGTATGATTATCAAAGATATGAAATTTTTTTCCATTATACTTTAACCAACCAGAAATAGCCTCAGATTTACTCCATAAATTTTTATAATCTAAGGATTGCTTACGATTTATTATAGCTATATTTGTATTATCTTTATATTTTAATAATTCATCTAATAACCACATTTCACTTCATCACCTTTATAAAATATCATTTTGAATAAAAATATCATTTTGAATAAAACGAATCAATCCATTAGAATCAATCCATTATTTGTATATAATTTAAGAACAAAATTATCTTACTACAAATGTTTATCTTTGACAATACTCTAATAGTTTTGGTTAGTGTCAAGAAGTTTTCGGTCTTTTCTTTAAACCTAGATAATAAGCGGAGTCTTATTTCCACATTTTTACAAAATATGTGCCATTTGCAGTCCTTTTGCCAGCTTTCCCAGTGGGCTGCTTGCAGAGCTGTGCGTTCCCATACTGCCTTGATGCACGCCCTTGTGAGGCTGCACAGGGACCTGTTTCATCACTTTCCTCATGATGTTCTTAAATAGCTGGCTGATGGGCTTATAGGCCGTACGTCTCCATTGGTCATACACGGCATCCCATTCTCTATTTTTCATGACTGTGATGAGCTGTACCATGGCTTCCGCACCTTCCTGGCTCCAGCACCGCCCATGATGTTTCATACGATAGCTGTATATACGATGGCCTGCTTCACACGCTCCGGGCTGTATCAGATGGACTTTTTCCAGCTTCTGTCGCTGATTCAGTGGTTCTATAAACGTCCAGTTTCGTTTTAAATACCTTCGTAATCGTTCCACGTCGTGTAATTCATCGTTTCCTTCTGCTACCAATTCAGCCGTATCCAGCCAGAGTGCCAGACTCGTTTCATCATGGTTCCAGATACTCTTCCGTATTTCTTCCTGTACCTTCGGTGCGGCAAAATGCAGCCGTTCTTTCACCTTGCGGTGTACATGATAGACATCCCGTTGGTGCTCATGCCACTGGCACCCTGCTGCCAGTTCTTGAAACGCTTCATAGCCATATCCTGTTCCGCCATCCCCGTTGCTGATCACTATCGTGTTGCTTAATCCATAATGCCGGTGCATATACCACCCAGCTCGGTCCCACGTCTTTTCATATTCCGTAGAAGCTATGTGATACGCATGAATCAGCCGGGTCCGTTTCCCTGCTTTTTCATCCGCCGGCAGACAAACGATACCGTATCGCATAGGCATTGCACCGTCCGCTTATCCCGCCGCTCTACGACATCTCCTTGCTTTTTATATTCCTTTACTAATTCCAAGTCGAGCTGCTCTAATGCCATCCCCAATGCGGTCCGGAATAATTCGAAAAACAGGGCTAATAATTTCATATCCCGTTCGATAACTGTATTTGAATCCTTTATTGTTTTGATGATTTCTGTTACAATAGTTTCCATAGAAGACCTCTGTTTGATGAGATTGGTGTGGTGACCTTTCATTATTATCAGGGTCTTCTTTCTTTTTGGCAAGTCTTACCGAGAACTATTTTACACTAAGATAGTTTTTCAAAACCTATATTGATTTAATTGCATTATAAACCCGTTCACAATTTTTCTTATCATTATAAGCAAAAAAATTATCAATGCGTTGCTTATATTTATCTTTTAACTGACAATCATTTTCCATATAATCAATAAGACAATCCACCAAAGAATTTAAATCATATGTAACTTCTCCAAATCCATCTCTTTCATAATTAAAATATCCTTTGGTATAGGTATGGTGTGTAAAGAAAATGTCTTTATCAAATTGACAATACACTACTGGTTTACGAAGATAAGCAAAGTCAAAAGCTACTGAAGAATAATCAGTTAAAATTAATGAGCTATGGTTAAAGATCTCACGGTATTTCGTATGTATAGAACAAAAAGTAACTGCATCATTATGATGGAACCAATCAATATAGCTAATCAAGTTGGGATGTGGCATAAATTGTATTTGATATCCTAATTCTTTTGCTTTTAACAAGAATTTTTTGTTATTTAAAAGGTTATCATAAAATTGGAAAAAAATTGTTTCCTTGAAAGATTCATCATATCGTTTAATACCATCCTTTGTATCCAACTTATTGCTTTTATTTACCAGATAATTTCTCCATGTAGGCATAATTGTAATAATTTTTTCTCGTACATTTTGTAAACGATCATAACGTGGAAAGCCTGTTAATTTTACAACAGATGAATCGTAAAAATACTTGCCCTGTATAATTGATTCATACTCAGGTTGTGCGGCAGTAATAAATAAAGAAAGGTTTTTATTATACTTGTTTAACCAATCAGATAAATCATCTTTAGTAATTCCATGTTGTAAAAAAACACGCTTTTGGTGTACTAATATGTCATGATAAAATCTCCCTTGCCAAAGGAAGGGATTATAAACAAAATCGTCAGCTGCTGCGGAAACAGTTGTATCAGCTAGTAGATGAATAATTTTATGTTTCCATGAAGAGTAGTTCAGCATTTTTCCGTATTTTTTTACAATAGGATAATCTGTACTATCTTTCCGAAGTACAAAATAGGTGTTTTCTGATATTTTATTTTCATTCAAATATTTAAAAAGTGCTTCACCGTTGTCATCAGCTTTGTTAATTCGATCTGATAATAACCATATTGACCGTCTTTTAAAACATTTTAAAACATAATATGCTAATCGGGCAAAAAAAGCTTTCCTAGCAGCTATATGCTTAACTTCAAATATCAAACTATATAAATATTTAATTTCAAATAAAATATGCATTATGCTATTATTTTTTCTAAGAATTAATTTATTATTATCCCAGTATAACAAATAAGTTTTTTCAAAACCATATGCTTTTGAAGTAACATGATTAAGAGGAAAGAACTTTCCACACATTACATTATTTAATGGCACAATATCTTGTTTCCAGTTTAAGTAAAATTGAATATAAAGACTCCCCGTATTTATATTGTTTTGATCTATCTCGAGTAAAAATTCGTATCCCATAGTAATGATTTTATCAAAAGCTTCCTTTTGAATTATGCGACGATGTATGCCTATACATTCGTATCTTTTTCCATTTACATCAGCCACAAGACTTATTGTATTATTTTCAGGAAGAGGAATGGAATTAAAATGTCCGCCAATTATAAATTTCTTTTTTTTAATCTCTAAAAATTCGAGAATTAATGAGAAATCATTTAGGGAGCATATTCTAATATCATTAACACAAATATATATCTTATTTTTTTCGAAGATAATCTCAAATTTTTTTTCGTATTTTAATGCAAAAGAAAGCCATTTAATTCTGCCGTTAATAAACTTCTGCGATAATATTATATCATCATCAATTTTTTTCAAAATTGAACACATTAATTCTTTGTATTTTTTTGCATCTTCAGTGCCAATTTTATCAATAATTTTCTTATATGAAACATTTAAACGCCATTCTAAATCATACATCACCATGTATTGAACAAATTTCTCAATTACATTAAATTTAGTCAATGAATATTCAATAATATCTCTATTAGCATATTTCATTGGTGGTAAATACCACTTTTCATTATCTAAACTTGTCTGTACTGCAGACAAGTTTCCTTTACTATGCCTTCTATAATAATAACAAGCTTCACATAAAACACCTATTTTACATTTATTTAATAGAACTTTCATACATTCATGCATGTCTTCTAAATAAGAAAGTCTAATATCAAAACGAATTAAATTTAATACTTCTTTTGTGATAAATGCTGAAGATAGAGAGTTTTGTACACAATCAAATTCCTCTCGTAGATTAATTATTCGAGTGCCCTTATTAAATTTATAATTCAGTAAATGTCCACCTGATGCACCATCAAAAAATCGCACAGGAATAGAAACTAAATCGATTTCATCAGTATGTTTTTTAAAAAATTCATACACATTTTTTAATGTTTCCTTAGAAAGTTTATCATCACTATCCATAAAATTAATAAACTCTCCAGCTACATAAGGAAGTCCAGCATTACGTGCTGCAGATACGCCTTGATTATTTTGATGAATCACCACTATATTTTCAGGATATTTTTCCTTATAGGTATCACAAATCATTCCTGTCTTATCAATAGACCCATCATCGCAAAGAATAAGCTGAACATTATCTATGAAACCAATAGTCTGATCAACCAGGCTCTGAATTGCTTCATCCAAATAAAGCTCTGAATTATAACAAGCCATAACAATAGAAAATTTATATTTTTTCATGATTAATCTCCTCTATGCATAATCAGTATTTTTCTATATTTAAAATATTTAAAGTTTCGTTTATTCCTTGTTTAATATCATATTTGGCAATCCAGCCTGTTTTACACAATTTATTAGAGTCGAGGATTGCATAATCAGCTTTGGAATAGCCAGCAGATTCCTTTTTTTCAGGTATATCGAAAACTACAATTTTTCCAGCCCAGGAGGCTATATATTCCGCTAAATCTTTTAGATGAATGTCAGAACCAGCGTCGGCTACGTTGTAAGCTTCTCCTTTTTTCCCATTGAGTAACAAATGGAGAAGTGCATTGACTGTATCTCCAACATATAAATATGAAAAATATTGATTTCCCTTACTTTTCAGGACAATATTTTCTTTTTGAAGCCCCTTTTTTAAAAATTGTGACAAAGCTTTACTATCATCTATTTTCATAGTCGGCCCGTAAATCCGGCAAAGTCGTGGAATTACAATATCTAAATTATACTGCTTAATAAAAGCCTGACACAATGATTCTCCTGCACGTTTTCCTTCATTATAACAAGCCCGCACTGTGTTACAATCAATATAACCGCAATCAGTTTCCTTCAGAGGTTCGTTATTTGTCGTTTGACCATAAATTTCCACACTGGATAAAAATAAAAATCTTTCTGTCATATGATTTACGGCATATGATAGAAGATGATACGTTCCTTCAACATTTGTCATCAATGTTTCTACTGGATGTTCTGCATACGCTACAGGGTGAGTATTACTAGCTAAATGAATGATAAAATCTACTTTTTCATTCAATACCAATGGTTGATTAATATCAGCCGGAACAGAAGAAAAACACGGATTATCAAAATAGCAAGAAAAACGGAATTCTATGTTACTCTTATTTCTTCCCATAGCAATAACAAAAATGTGCAATTTTCTAATTTTGTTTACCCTCATGATAAGATCAATTAGAAAGGTTCCTATAAGACCCGTTGCTCCTACAATAAGAATTTTTTTATAATTTAATCTATCCCAGTCAATGGATTCGGCAAATACATCTAATGATTTTATATACGAAGCATTGTCTAAAAACATATGCAACTCCCCTATTTCATCCAAGAACTCTTCTTTACAGCAAGAAGCGCTTTGAATAATTCAAAATCATCAGCGGTTGTAATTTTAATATTCTTATCAGATCCCTTAGCAAAATAAAGCGTTTCGCCCAAGTCTACCATCATGGTATTGGTATAAGAAGAACCGTAAATTCCAATTTTATTAGCAAATGCTTTTTTATATGCCCACAATAATTTTCCAAACTTATAAGCTTGCGGTGTTTGAACCCGCCGCAGTGTATCACGGGGAATATATTGCTGCGTACTATACTCGTCTTTTTTAATAAAAATCTGTTCATTATAAGGAAGTGATGTAACACCATTACCGTAAAGCTCACATTTTACGATAACATCTGAAAGAACTTCTTCATCAATCATAGGACGAATGCCATCATGAATGATGATAATATCATTATCTTCACATTTTCCCTCCAAATTATATATGCCGTTTCGAATAGATTCCTGACCACTTTTGCCTCCAGAAACAACCCATTCCAACTTTGTAATGTTATATTGCTTTGCATAAGCACGAAGAATTTCGTGCCAACCGTCAAGACAAACTACTTCAATAGCATCAATATCCGGATGCTTCTGAAAGCCTTCTAGCGTATAAATAATTATTGGTTTATCATTAATATTAATGAATTGTTTAGGAATATCTTGACCGGTTCTTTTACCAGATCCGCCAGCAATGATCAGAGCTATCTTCATAGTGCAGTCCTCCCGTACACGTATATTATTACATTGTATATCAAGCACTTTATACTATCCCTTTAGTTTTAAAATGATGTAATAAAAAAAATACATTTTTTTATAAAATAATTGAAATTTAAACCTATCTTTCCAGGAAAGATCGTGAAAGTCCACTTTCATAGCAATCTTCATTAAAAAAGATTTTTCTTCATTTTTAATTTCTGTTTTAAATTGATTATATGTTAACCCAGACTTTATCATCTTGCGAGTTACACGCCCTAAGGTATTAAAACTCCTTAATGGAATTTGTTTATGCAAAAAATGCTTCTTATCTATATCCATAATGCGTTGCATCGTAGAACTATGAGCTTGTACCAAATCAGACCTATATCGTTTCGTTACCTGTTCATGGTATCGCCTATATACATAAAATGAATCTTGAAGAACATAAATTAACGGTATAGAATAACACAACGTAAGAACTGCAACCATATCCTCTCCATACCATAATCCAAGAGAATTTAATAAAGCCTTTTCAACATACTTACGTTTAATTAATTTTGTTACCAAATATAAATTCATTCCAGCTTCATAGGTTTGCTTATCATATAAAAAGTTATTTGACAAAAGTTCATTTAATTTTTGTCGATTATATTTTCCAACGGGAGGACGTACTTTCGTTGGAAAAATTTTTCCTGCTTGATATTCTTCGTATTGACAACAAACCATATCTACTTGTTGCTTGATCATACAAGATACCATTTGAGTAACCATTCCTGGTTTAATATAATCATCACTGTCAATAAACATCACAAAATTCCCTGAACTCTGATGGTATCCAGAAATTCTGGCAGCAGCAACACCTTGATTGTTTTGATGAATGACAGTAATTGATGTGTATTTCTTTGACCATCTATCACATATTAATCCAGAATTATCCTTGCTCCCATCGTCAACTAAAATAACTTCAATAGCAGAATAATCCTGTTTAATTATTGAAATTAAACAGGATTCAAGATATTTTTCAGAATTATATACTGGAATAATAATGCTAACTTTGGGTTGATTCATGGTATGTTTAGTCCTTAATCTGGTAAACTTTCATTTCATGAGTTCTTCTTTTTTCCAAAGGAGGTAGTTGCCAATAATCTCCATATATTCCATGGAGATAACTGTCCCAGCAAGATGGTGCTGGAAAAGAATATCCTTCAAAATGAACTGAAACAGGGCTTTCAAATTTTTCTTTTTGCATTCGTTCACCTATTCCATAAAGACCATTGGTAACTACGCCAACATAATTCATTTGTTCGTATGGATATAGCATAATATTTTTTTCGATGTGCCACAAACAACGTTTGGTTCCATACAGGTTTGCCAAAGGTTTTAAAATATATTTTCCCCATTTTCGAAAAATATTCTTTCCCATTCCAAGACGGCAATCTGTAAGTTTCAGGATGCTTCTATATTTTGTATTTTCGTCATATATATTTTTTACCAAATGTAAATCATCTGGCAATCCATCTACAGGTAAGATGTCAATCCATAACCCCGTATTAGAATTTTTATAATTACTGATAACAACAGTATCATTATCTATCATTTTGCAAAAGGGTCTTGTATAATTCCCTAAAGAAGATGATAGCAAAGAATATTTACTGGTTGCGTCAGAGTGATAGAGCTTAATAAATTTTTCATAGTCAGGTCTGGGCATCATTACATCAATATCATCATCCCAGGGAATAAATCCCTGATGACGGATAGCACCTAATAAGGTACCGCCACAAAGATAATATCGTAAATGATGCTTAATACATTGATGGCTGAACGCTAAAAGAATATGTAGTTCTCTGTTTTTAATTTCCTCTATAGACAATTGATAACTCAATGAAAACATCAATCCTTCCAATAAGCCAAAAAGTCATGATGTGATTTTCTATTATGTATTGGTGGGATTTCTAAATAATTGCCATACAAGTGAGATAAATACTCATCATAATTATCTGGCGTACAAAAATATTTTCCTTCAAAAACTCTCCATTTACTTTTTAAAAAGGGTACCCTATGAATACACTCTGCATATCCATAATGAGGAAAAGTACTTACACCTATAAATTCTGATGAATCTACATCGTATTTCATAGCACGCATTGTAACGATATGATTCAAATTTAATGGAATAAATAGCCAGGAAAAAGGAATGGCTATAAACTTAATAGCTGAACGAAAAAATGCTCTAACTATCTTTTTTTTATCTTTTTGATCTTCAAAATGCCGACTCAAAGCAAACCTTTGTTTTGATAAAGTCGCTATACGTGTCAAAATGTTATTTATATACCAAAAACACTTACGTTTTTTTTCACCATCTGGGGAGCCATCAATAGGGAAAATATCAATCGAAACACCTAGAGATTCTTTTCTGAACCCTCGATAAACTTTAATTGTTCTGTTATCTTCAACCTCTGCAAAGGTTGAATACCATTGAGAATCTGTTAAGAGAGAATGTACTCGATAATGTGATTGTCGTTGATTATACAATGAATGAAAGCGTATATAATCTGGTCTTGGCATAATAATATCAATGTCATCATCCCAAGGAATAAAACCATGATGCCGGATGCAACCTAATAATGTACCACCGCAAAGATAATAACGTATATTGTTTTGATGACAAAAATCAGCTACATCACAAAGTATATCAAATTCAATTTTCCGTAATGCAACAGAACTAATTTCTTTCACTATGAATCCTCTCTCATTATTTTATCAGGGTCCTCTTTTTCTAGAAAACGAAGCGCTGCAGCTATGGATGCATTACGAGTTCCTTTTTCTAACATTTCAAAAAGTCTATCTTTCTCTGTCTGTTTAGCAATCTCTTTATCCCTTTGTTTTTTTCTCATAAATTGATCTGCTAAGGCATGAATTTCTGTATCTCCTTTAGGTAATTTTTTATTAATAAGAAATTCTTCATAAGCATCACAATATAGCTTTACATTATTGGAAAATCCTATTTGTTTGCCATGATCCAGCCATAAAATTTTATTACATAGTTCCCGTACCTGCCCTATTGAGTGTGACACAAGAAGTCCCGTGACTCCGCTATCTAATATTTCACGCATCTTATGACCACTTTTTTTTCGAAATGCTCCGTCTCCTACACTGAGAACTTCGTCTAATATGATTATATCCGGGTTTACTAAGCAAGCAATAGAGAAAGCCAATCGGCTCTTCATACCGCTTGATAACTGCTTAAAAGGCCGATCCTGAAAATCCTTAAGTTCAGCAAAACTAATTATTTCATCGTATTTTTCATTCATAAATTTACGTGTATATCCTAACATAGCACCTCGAAGATATGTATTTTCTCGAACTGTAAGTTCTTTATCAAAACCGCTGGCTAATTCTAAAAGTGCAGCAACGGTTCCGTGTTTTTTTATACTTCCGGTTGTTGGTACCATAACACCAGAAATAGCCTTCAATAATGTGGATTTTCCGGCCCCATTTGTCCCAACGATGCCTAGCATGTCCCCTTGCTCTAAAGAAAAGGTAATATCTTTATCGGCCCAAAATTCTTTTATACAATATTTATTTCGTAAACGACGAACAACATATTCCTTTAATCCTATATCTTTAAAGTCACCCGTAATATAACGAATAGAAACTCCATTCGCTTCAAGCATTGTCACAGTTATTCTCTCCTTAAACATAATATAAAAATTTATGATTATTCTTTTTATAAATTAAATAACCAATAGCATAGGCTAAAACTGCATAACTCAGACATAAACAATGGTACAACATCCCAGGTATTTGTGCCTGGATAACAATATCTCTAAAATATTCAATATAACAATATATAGGATTAAAGTAAAAAAGGAAGCGAAATTGCTCTGGCACAATGCTGATATCATAAAAAATAGCAGACATATACATTAATAACATCGTAAATATGCTGTATAAATACCCAATATCGCGAAAGAAAACAAAAAGAGCAGATAAAATCAATCCCATTCCTAAATTAAACAGGATAAGACAGCATATAGGAAATAGAAGCATAAAAAAATGAAATCCAAAAGCGATATTATCAAAAAAAACAAAAGCAAAGAAGATTGCTAATGTTAATCCAAAGTTAATAAGGGTAGATACATTTTTTGAAAATAAAAACAGATACTTGGGTACGTTAATTTTACTAAATATAGATGCATTACTCATTAATGAATTCATTCCCGCAGTTGTGGATTCTTTGAAATATGAAAACAATAAATTGCCACAAAAAAGATATATAGTATAATGCTCAATATGGCGACCAAAATAAAATCCAAAAACCAGTTTAAGAACGAGTAAGGTCAAAAGCGGTGAAAGGATGCTCCACCCCATGCCTAATATAGTACGCTTATATTTTTGTTTGAAATCTCGTTTAACTAATTCTTCAAATAAAAATTGATTTTTCTTTAATCGTTGATAGCTTTCAGTTAATTGCATTTAATTGACTCCAACTAGTTATTCACTTTTGTAACTATAATTTCAAAATACTTTAATAATCAAAATAACTTAGCATTAACAAAGCTATGTTATTTTACTATATACAAAGCTTATTCTATCACAAAACGCCCTTATTTGTCAGCCTCTTCAAGCTACTATGGCGATAATTTTCTTTCAAAAGATATTTTATTTTCCAAACAACTTCCGCTTTAAAAATAAGCCACCTTTTTTTATCCAGTTTTGCTTTTCCATGAATGAGATATTTTGCTCTGTATAATTTATTTGATTGTGTTCAATCCATACGTCAAGTAATCGTTCCGCTACAAATCCATAGACCCGTGAATCGTAAGAATCCCAGTTAGTAATATCTAATCTTTTTTCGAGTTCGAAAAGAATCGAAAAGAGCCATTTCATATAGGATTGGAAGTAATCGTTGCGCATGACGAACATGTTAAACATATGGGCCCAGGTACGGTTCATGACTGTTTCAAAAGCTGATATATATTCTGGATACACTTCTTTGATAATTTGTTCAGTCACATCCAGGCCTTCTGAATGGTGGGCATGGTTATAATGGGAACGGTTGGTTTCAATATAATAGTTCCGCTTATCTGGTACGATGACGGGATGTTGGGCTAATAAGTCAGTCCATTCAGGTCCAGTAAGAATCTGCTTCTTTTTACCCTCGATGGAGTGCACTTCTTTGCGGGTAAAATAACGACGATAATGGACAAGGCCCAGATAGTCAGCGTCCAGATTTTTCCAGCCCCAGTAGAGGCCGGTAAGTTCACAGAAATTAGGATTTTTAGTACTGATATTCTCGCCCGTATTATCTGGCGTATAACCTATGTCTTTTTTTCCTGCTGCTCCGACATGGACTGGAAGATACACCGGATCCGATGGCATCCAGTATGGTTTATGTGCAGCTACGATGATTTTAATTGACAATGTGTCTTATCCTTTCGATGATTAAATATGGGGTTAGTAAATGGACTCATGATATAGACTCTGTTCGTGAGAAAGAACCCTTCCGCCCTGACGGGCACCTTCATCTCTGCTGTCCGTTTTGGCAACCAGCCTGCATCTTCCTTTGGTCGATACCTGCTGGGCCAAAAAGGCCCTTCGCAGGGACGGCTTCTAACGATGCAAACCGACTTATATCTGCTGTCCGTTTTAGCACCAGCTTGCATCTTACTTTGGTCGATACCTGCTGGGCCCAAAAGTCCCCTCACGGGAACGGCTTTTAGCGTGTAAGGTTCAGATCTAATATGCGCCTTTATGCTTCAATACGACTCCTATGGTTCTCCAGATGAGTACGATGTCGAACCAGACATCCCAGTTGCGGACGTACCAGGTATCCATCTGGACCCGTTCGTCATATGTGGTGTCACTGCGGCCGCTGGTCTGCCACATGCCGGTGACACCGGGACGGACCATGTAGAAGTCTTCGATGTATTTGCCGTATTTGGAAACTTCGGCCTGTATGATGGGGCGTGGGCCGACGAGGCTCATTTCTCCTTTTAGGACGTTGAATAATTGGGGCAGTTCGTCCAGGCTGGTTTTGCGCAGGAATGCACCGCTACGGGTAATCCGAGGGTCGTCTTTGAGTTTGAATTCTTTTTCCCATTCCCTGCGGGCTTCCGGATCTTTTGCCAGTAGCTCTTTGAGCTTGACATCGGCATCGACGCACATGCTGCGGAATTTATAGCAGTTGAATTCTTTTCCATGGCGACCGACGCGGCGGTGTTTGAATATGATAGGGCCGGGTGAGTCTTTGTATATCCAGAGAGAAATAGCCAGGAATACGGGACTCAGACAGATAATACCGATGCAGGTACAGACTATATCGAACAGGCGCTTGATGATACGGTTGTACCGCCGGGCCATGTTATTGCGAATCTGGAAGGCGACGATGTGTCCATCGATGAGGGTTTCCATATCGAGGGTGGCCAGTGGCATGGTGCCCATATCGGGAATGAAGGCAATGTTTTTTACTTTGGGCTGCAGACGGTATATGATATCCTGTACTTTATCATTGCTCAAGCCCGGTGCGATGACCAGGACGTACTGGACGCCTGTCTGGTCGATGACGGTTTCGGCATCGGCAAAGGTCCCCAGATGCGGCATGAGTCTGGCAACTTCTGGTTCTGGTTTATGATCTTCCAGGAAGCCGATGAAATCATAGGCAAGGCCGGAATCGTCCTTGAAATATTTCAGCACAATAGCAGCCGTCTTTCCTGCCCCCATGATGAGGACCGGAAGCTGCAGCATATGGAGACGGTTCAGTAGTTTGCGGCTGACGAAGCGGAATAATACGAGAAAGAAGAAGGCAAATATCCATACGAATCCAATAAATAACCGCGATGTATGGGAGGCCGTTTCCAGAACATACATGAGAAATATCATCATCCCGACGGCATACAGATTAGCCTTGAAAATGCGGGAAATGATGCGCCAGAACTGCATGCGCCGTGTATACAGAGACTGAACCTGCATGAAAAGGATAAAAATAGCTGGCCCAATTACGTGAAAACTGAGCCAGGAAATATGCAGGGCCGGATTGGTAATGAGTGCATTACGCAGGAAAAAAGACAGCTGTTCCGCCAACAGGACAGCTATATAATCGATTACGACCCACAACAGAGGCAGCACGACGGTGCTGTATTTATTTTTTATAGAAATGGATGTTTTCATGACGTCACCATGTCCGTTCATTCCCAGAATCCTCCTAGTTTGTAGCTTGTTTCATTTTAACACACCCGCCATAGTTTGTCAGTACGAGGAAACGATTTGTTTTTCGAGCGATTATGGTACCATCAAATCTACTCTAGTACATCGTAAACACAGAAAAGTCCGCACGGCGATATGGAGATATACAATACAATTTTTTCAGACCGTAATTTTTATGTTATAATATATTTATTAATTGAATGCTATACAGAATTATTACATAAATATATATTTATTGGGGAAAGGCAGGAGAAATCATGAATCAAGAGTTACATAATTTTATTCGTTCATTGCCTACAACGCCATTTTTATTTGTGGGGTCTGGTATTTCAAGACGATATTTTAATTTGCCTGACTGGCGCACGTTATTAACACACTTTATTAATATTGTAACGAATCAAGATTCAATTGGATGGGCAAAATATTATCAATCTTTCGGACCAGATTATGCAGATATTGCGGAAGCTCTAAAAGCTGATTTTGATGCCAGATGGTTTACTGATTCATCGATACGTACATTGCCTTCTGAATTAATGCAAAAAGTTACACAAGAGAATTGTTCTCCATTCAAAGCCGAAATAGCCTCTTATATTGACTTAAATTCTAAACTAAACTTGGCCTATAAAGATGAAATTGATATTTTGAAATCACTGACCGCTAGAAATATTGCAGGGTTTATAACAACAAACTACGATAATTTTTTAAATATTATTGCACCTGACTATATGACCTTTGTAGGCCAGGAAGAACTACTTTTTAATTCTATACAGAATATTGCTGAAATTTATAAAATCCATGGTTCAATTTCAAATCCTGATAGTATCATCATTACCAGTAGTGATTATGATAAATTTAACAGAAAAGCTTCTTATCTAACTGCTAAATTATTAACTATTTTTTTAGAAAATCCAATTATTTTCATTGGTTATTCAATAAGTGATAAGAATATAAGAAATATTATTTTTTCTATCGCCGATTGTCTTTCAACAGAAAATTTAAAAAAATTAGAAAATAGATTCATTGTGGTAGAATATAATAGAGACAATGGGCCAACTACTATATCACCGTATTCTATGGATATTAATGGAACTATCATTCCAATGACTAAAATAACTATGTCAAATTATGCAGATTTATATGAGGCGTTAAAAGAAAAACGTTCCGCACTGCCTGTTAAAATGCTACGAATGTTTAAAAATGAATTTTATAATTTTATACTTTCTAGTACGCCAACTCAAAAACTGTATGTTGCTGGCATAAATGATGTAAGAGTGGATGATGAAGACTTAGTGCTAGCTATTGCTTCTCCTGATCAGCTTGGACCAAAAGGGTTAACAGGAATTGAAGCGGACGAACTATATAAAGATATCTTATTGGATACGATACATAATACCGCTGATGAAATTCTCACCTATGCTTATCCTAAAATAATTAAACAAGTTCAAAAGCTTGTAGTATTTAAATATTTAAAAAAAGCATCTCATGATTACCCTGAAATACGACAAAAGACTAATATTAATTGTTATGATGACTTCTTGAGCCAAACAATAAAGAAAAATCGTTCAAGAAAAGATTATTCCCATCATACAATTATTGATCTAACACATAATTTGGATTATAAGAATTTAGATTTAGTGGAAAAAGTCAACATGGAAATATGTTTTTTGCCTGAAAAAAATATTACTGCAAACAGCTTATATGACCATTTGAAAAAAATTATTGAGAATAATCCTAATATATTTTCTAAAACAACAAAATCAAGTTTTAAGACAGGTTTTCGTCGTTTAATAAGAATTTATGATTGGTTAAAATACGGTAAATAAATGCAAAGGAGCTCGTATTCCAGTGCCTCTTTTAAAGACACCTGATACGAGCTCCTGCAAATAATCTCTGTCAAGAACCTGTAGATCAGTTCCTCCCAACGGAGAAACCTATAACCAGTTCTTACCTTTAGTATACTTGTTTTTTTCTAAAAATCAAGAGGGATATCGGAACATTAACCAGCTATTTCATGATCAGGATCGGTACGTGGCTGCGCAGGAGGACGTAGTTGCTTACACTGCCAAGGAGTATTTTTTTCAGGCCTGACAGGCCGCGGTTGCCGATGATGATGAGGTCTACCGGATGTTCTTCGCTGTATGCTACGATGTTTTGTGCCGGGTCCCCTATCTGGACGACGGCTTCGGCATGAATCGTATCAGGAATGAGGGGCATGAGTTTCAGAAGCAGTTTGTATCCTTTTTCTTTCAGTTCTCCCGGTATATATCCACCGGTGCTGACTTGCTCAAAGGAATTGATTTCTTTATTCATATCCACTACGGTCAGCAGTGTCAGGCTGCTGCCGCATTTGTGTGCCAGATAGACGGCTTTTTCCAGGGCCCGCCTCGATGGTTCGGATCCATCGACCGGTACCAGTATATGCAGTAATTCTTCATTCATGATAATTCCTCCTTCTGACGGGCCAATTCTTTCTGTCTCGTCCCGTAAAAGACCAGACAGAAGACGATGAGGATGCAGGCGAAATAAATCAGGAATCCGCCAAATTCCGGGGCAATATCCCAGAATCCGGCACCGCGGATCGTAATGTCTCTTGTAAATTCATATTCCCAGGTAAGGGGGAAGAAATGGGCAAAGTAGCGGACCCACAGGCTTTGCTGCATAATCGGGCTGGTGGCACCGCCAAGAATAAATCCCATAGGAATAAAGAGTATCATGCGGCTGGCAGCTACGCCGGGGTTGGCTGCATTCCATCCAAAGAGCAGGCTCATCATTCCGACGGCCGGGATATAGAAGTACTGGGTCAGGAAAAACAGGAGCAGGCTGCCTGTAAAAGCCATGTCATTCAGGAAATGAAGGATGACCATGCCGACGGTAAGTGCCGTCATGAGGCAGATACAATACGGAACGAGACGGACGAGTATGGCAAACGGCGTTCCCTCCTGCTGGATCCGGGCTAATTCTCCGGTCATGCGCAGCCTTGGTATCATACCGATGGTGGCAAAAGTAAAGAACATGGAAGAAAAGAAAAAGAGGAATCCCTGGACTTCCCCATTGTTGGCTGCGGAACCTTGTGGATTGAACAGGAGCCGGTCGCGCAGGGTAATGCCCCTTTCTGCCCGGGATGTTGTGGGAGCCGCCAGTTTTTCATTTTCTATCGCCACGATGGCATTGAGTCCTTCCATGATATCTGCGTTCTGGGCAATGCTCGTATTGTCATAAAATACGCCAATGGTCCCGGCAGCATCACTGTAACGGTTCTTTTCCAGATCTTTTGGGAAATAGACGACGGCAGCGAACCGGTCCCGGTAAAACAGTGATTTGGGATTGACTGCTGTATGAAGGACCGTATCGATGCGGATATACGGGGAGGCATCCATTTCGTCGATGACCTGATGGCTGTATTTGGAGTTATCCAGATCGATGACGGCGACCGGGGCATCCTGTATATAGTTATTTCCCAGGAGCACTGTAAATAACACGGCACAGACCACAGCTACGATCATAGCCACTTTTTCATAAGGCATGCCCATACCGGAAAAGAGAAAAGCCAGCTCACGTTTCAGGGAGTTCATGATCGGTCACCTCGATTGTCTGACCCGGCAGTACTTTTTCTTCCGGATTGGTGTAGACGCGGATTTGGAAAGCCGTAAGGTCGGCCTGTCCTTTTTCTCTCGTGCCCTTCAGGTCGGCAAAGCCCGGTGCCTGCGTGATAAACCGTATTGTACCGGCTACACGATGTCCATCCGTTATGGCCGTACCGGACAGGTCCTGCCCTTCGTGAAGGCGTACAGCCTGTTTTTCACTGACATAGATATCATAATATTTCCGTTTGCTTTCCAGGAGGATGACCGGCGTATCGGCCTGAATCATTTCTCCTTTCTTGGCCAGCAGTTTCAGTATTTTACCATCTTCCGGCGCTCTCAGGGTCAGGCGGTCTTTTTGTACTTCCAGCTGTTGCAGCTGTACGCGTAGCTGGTTGCGCTGCTGGACCAGGGATTCCCTGTCATGTCCCTTATTGGCTACAGTCTGGCGCTGTTCTTCAATCTGCGGCAGTACCATGGTATTCGTATCACCGGTATCCACGGCTCCGCCCAGTAATTTAGCCAGGCCTTCCTGCTGCTGGTTCATGGCAGCCTGGGCTACAGATAGAGCTGCTTCCGAGTCGTCCATATCGGATTTGGCGATGGCTCCCTGACTATACAGGGCCATTTTACGGTCGTAATCCCTCTGGGCATTGACCAGTGTGGCCGCGGCCGAATCGATAGCTGCACGCTGCTGATCTATCTGGCGCCGGCTTTCCTGTTCTGTCGTATTGGTCTGGGCAAAGCCAATCTGTATAGACCCTTCCATGGATTGTATCTGTGCATCGAGCTGAGCAATCTGGGCCCGGGTCTTGGCGATATCGAGGTCTACATCGGTACTGTCCAGTTCCATCAGGATGTCGCCGGCTTTTACTTCCTGCGATTCCTGCACGGCTTCCCGGATCAGTTTGCCACTGACTGATTGAAAGGATACTTTTACCTGCTCTGCCGTGACGATACCATCTTTTTTGATGATGCCCTGAGCGACGGCATCATTTCCCTTATACAGCAGCAGAATTCCGCCGGCAATGAGGACGATGATAAAGAATATCCCCATATGCATCGCTTTTCTGCGCCATATCATATCTTGTCCGTCCATACTAAACAGTCCTTCCTGTCTATATATTTAGCTAGCTAACTAATTATGTACGATATCACACAGGTCCGGTCAGGCAGACTTATCCTGTCAGTTTCTTCAGCAGGCCGATGAGTTCGTTTTGTTCCTGTTCCGTGAGCCGTCCCATGAGCTTCGTAATGCGCAGATAGTGACCGGGCAGTACTTTTTCTGTATAGGCCTTCCCGGCTGGTGTCAGCAACAGTTTCTTTGTCCGCCGGTCTTCCTGGCTCGACCGGGCTTCTACTAATCCATCCCGTACCAGTCGCTGTGACATGACACTGATTGTCGCTTTGGTCACTCCCGTCTTTCCTGCCAGGTAACTCGGTGCAATGCCTTCCGGATGCTGGTGCAGGACGATGAGGACCCGCAGTTTACCTTCACTGAGTTGATATTTTTTTTCCAGGACGTCATTGATATCGCAACGTATTTCTTCGGCAGCCTGCATGATGCGCAGCATGGCCAGTACTGCCGGGGGATTGATTTCAGGCATCAGGCTGGCATGTTGTTCCAGTTCTTCCCTTGTCGGAAACGCTTCTATTTTCATCATTGTCATCCCTTTATAATTAGTTAGCTTATTAACTATTAGTATAGACACTTTTTCTGAATTTGTCCATACTTAAGCCTTCTTTCCTTCATTGGGGCTGTTGCGTCCCATGCTCCAGTCCACGATAATACCAGCGGACGAAATACAATTGAAGCAAATATACCAGAAGTTCCATTTCCTCTTCCAGATTTTCATCAAAAGGTCCGCCTGTCAGGAGTCCTTTATCAGCGATTGCTGCTACAATTGCGGCTGCTATAATTAAGAAGAAGGCCGGAACAGGAACGGGGATTTCCAGGAAAATTCTCCTCCAGGGCATGAGCACAATGAATGCCAGCATAGTCACCATGATGACCACGGCAATGATGCCATGGATAACTACATGATGCGGCAGGGAATGCATACTGACAAAGACAGGGCCGTGATCGGTCATCGTTTTCAGCATAAAGACACGGCCCCAGCTCAGTTCTCTGCCCAGTAGGATGAGAAAATAGAGGCTTATAGCCAGCCACAGACTATGATGGTAGCATCCACGGGCTTTGCGGAAAAGGGCAATACAACAGACCGCTCCGGCGGCCAGGACGATATTCTGCAACATCTCCAGCGGCCCATTTTCCCAGCCGGCCCATGGCGGAAACAAGAACGCAACAGGAAATGCCATAAGAAAATAGAGACACGCCCAAAAGGGGACACCGCATCTCTTCCATCGGATTATAAGATTATGTACTATCATGGACATCACCTTGTATACTACTATTTTTTATATTATATCATATTTAAAGGCTGCCCATAATAGACATATTTACAGAATCTGCCCAGTCCCATTTGTCGGGACCGGGCAGAGTTTATCAGTACAGGCTATTCAAGGCCAAGTTTCTTTTTCCAATAGCCGGAATAGACGACCGACATGGGGTTATGAGCCAGTACGCGGTCTTTAACTACCAGCGTCGTGACAGGACCTTTGCAAGTCCGGGCAAAAAGCGCGTCATGACCAACGCAGAGACCGGCCGATACAAATAATTGGCAGTTCTGCTTATTGAGAAAATCAGCCTGGCCTTTTGGATTACACATGCATTCCACAGGGGCATGGGGATTTACTTTTTTCAGACCTAGGACGTCTTTTTCGACACCACAATTTTTACAGCAGACAGAACACACTTCGAACTCCTTGGACAAGTAAGCAGCAAACAGACGGGCTTCTTCGGCAATGCCAATACAAAAGCCGATACCAATTTTTGTATAACCCATTTTTCTGGCAAAAGCTGCCGTTTCCTGCAGGCGCGTATATTTCATATA
>ERZ791885.112-NODE-112-length-80781-cov-4.103635_pt1 | contig 80781 bp, 82 predicted proteins | sample MGYA00510159_ERZ791885 | MGnify/ENA primary metagenome ERZ791885 (study PRJEB30046, sample SAMN00792054) | human gut metagenome | study: EMG produced TPA metagenomics assembly of the A metagenome-wide association study of gut microbiota in type 2... | reverse complement strand
GACCTGACCGGCACTGACGCGGTCGCCGGGCTGTACTTTGTACTCCTTGACGACGCCGGCCACCGGGGACGGTACCAGTTGTTTCATTTTCATTGCTTCCATTACGATCAGGACGTCTTTAACTTCAACGCTGTCTCCTACCTCTTTTTCAAAACGAACGATCTTACCGGGTACGCGGGATTTGATTTCCATGATTTATGCCTCCTGTGACAGTATTTCCAAAACTGTCTCTTTCTTTAATATTTGTACATCCTGCAGACTCTTACCTAAAACTGTCTGCGTCGGCTGAAATAATTCAGCGGTTTTGATACCATAACCGTTAGCAAGCTCCGTTTCCAGATCGATATCCACCTGAAACTTCCTGCCGATAGCCTGCAGCTCTGCATAGAATTCCTGCAGCCGCTCCAACGACAAACCTGTTACCAGCAAGTCCAGATCAGAATCACTGTTGGTAAAAGGCAGCCCGGTCGCTATTTCCAGTCCCGCCGAGCCTAAAATACCCAGCCTGATCTGCTGCCCGGCAGCATAAGCGCATACGGTCTGGGCTGCCGCCAGACAGTCAGTAGCCGCTGTGAAGCTTGCTGCCGCCAGTTCATAGGGCCGCTGCACTTGAACTGCCTCGCTCACTTTTAACTCTGCGGCCAGCCGCAGACGCCTGCCGCCGCATAACTGCGGATGAACGAAGCCTACGGGGATCATCTCTGCCGCAACTGCCTCCGCACGTCTGACGATCCCGGGAATAACGCTGTCTGCACGGAAAATATCCGCCGCTAAAAATGCCTTTTCCCCTGTCAGCTCGTGCAGGAATGTCTGCTGCAGCCTTTTTCTGCCGGCACTGCCTGGATAAACCAGATCATGCCGCTTTAACTGCGTTTTGTCCATACGGGGTCCGCCTTACTGTTTTGCTGATAATCAAGCTGCGCCTGTACCATGCTGTCAAAAAATTCCGTTTGCACCGGCCCGGTGATGGTAACGGGAGCTACCTTGATCCCGGCCACGGGATCGCCACGCAGTTCCAGCACCGTCTGCCCGGCATTGACCTGCACTTCGGGACAGACCTTGACGATCCGTCCCTTGATGCGCAGGATACTGCGGGCTACTCTGTTTAGGGTAACAGCTGAAGCCAGCGTCGTCGCTTTCACGATCACTTCATACTCCGGATAAGTCCGTTCCCTGCGGTAAGTAATGATCTTGCCGTCTTTATTACAGATATGCCCCGATTCTGAACAGGGAAAGCTGTCACCCATCGGCAGCCCGCCTGCTATCAGTTCATAATATTGCTGCCCGCCCTTAGACGCGGTCGGTACCAGTTCAATATCGTCTCTGACCGGGATGCCATCCATAGCCAGCCAGCCGATTTCCTGACAGCCATACAAATCATGTACTTCTGCCTGCAGGATTTTTGCAGCCACCGGTAATAATTCCAGATCCAGCGGCGTGCCGGCGGTCAGCAGCTTGATGCCTTGCGGCAAGTCTCCGGCAACGCCCATATTTTCAGCGTCTGCCAGTGCCGCCCGCAAAAATGCCGATTCCCCAACCACAGCGGCAGGCTGCTCTTTGTACAGCGCCGCCAGAAAGGCGTCGCGGCTGGAACGTACTAAAAACGACCATTCCAAGCCGAACTCCTTTAAGGCCTGCCCGGAAAAGACATTGACCAGCGGCGGGTAGGTAATCAGTACCTTATCGCCGCGTTTCAGCCCGGCTCGCTCCAAAATCCTGAAGGAAGCTTTGATGCGGGCCGGCAGCTCCGCATAGGTAACGCCGACGATATTCTGAAACGCCGAGGTACCAGTGGTAAATGTGAGATAAGCCAGATTCAAAGGCGTATGTACTTCTTCAATCACATGGGCCGCTGTCGGCCCCGCAATACCTTTATCCTCCAAAGTGCGCTGCGGCATCTCCTCCAGCCTGGGCGCCGAGCCGAAATCTTCGACCAGCATACTTATTTCCTGAAGCAAGCTGTTCATCTGCATTCTCCTCAGGCGTTGATATATTTATCTTCCACAGCGGCAAATTCTGCGTTGACTTTGGCGATAGCTTCCATTCTGTGAGTACGGCCGCCGCGTTCATTGCCTAAAATACCTCTGCCCCAGGGACCGAGCAATTCGCCTTTGCCCTCTGCCTTTAATTTGGCAACTTCGTCGATATGTTTGATAATGACCGTACGCATATCTTCAACCTGGTTGACGATTTCCTGCACGCCGCCCAGCTTATAAAAGAAATCAACACCGGCTGCAAAAACAGGATTGCTGGTAGAAAGCTCTTCCAGGCGTTCGATGTCCATTTTGGTAATACGGGCGATAGAAGTCAGCGGCATAACATGGATCATAGTGCCGAAATCTTTGGAAAGAGCCAGAATATGGTCAGCCTGCAGGCCGTGACACAGGAAAGCGCCGGAAATAGCGCGGCCGATGACCATAGCCACGATCGGATGCCCTGCTTTACGTGCTTCAGCCAAAGCCAGCTGATAACCGCCTGTAGATTTATTCATACCGGCGATTTCTTCCATTTTGCCAGGACCATTACCAGGGGTATCCACGATCAAAACGATGGCGCGTTTTTCTGCCAGCGGTTTATCCTTGTCGGCTTCCAGCGTCCGGTAAACAGCCGTTGCCATTTTATAACCTTCCTCAAGACCGATGACGCCGCCGAAAACAACAGGAAATCTGTCGTTAAAAGCCATCGCGTCATTAGCGATGATAGTAGTCAGTTTGCCGTCCAGTTTCGCCGTACCGACGACGGAACCGGGGCCATAATCAGGGTCGAAGCTGTAACCGTCGATGATGTTTTCCTGGAAGGAATCTTTATCGATGATCATATCGATAGCGTCGCGGCCGCGACCTATCATAGTGTTGTCCAATTCTTCCATGTTCATGTTCCTCCTTTTCCTTAAGCGCGTACTCTGCGTTTTACTACTTTGAGGAATTCCGCAGTCGTCATTTCAGGCAGGGCTGCCGGATCTTCGTTGCCAAAATATTTCCACAGATCCATCGAATCCTTTGGCTGCATATCTCCGACCAGCTTCACCAGCTCCTGTTGCTCCTTGACCAGCTTCAACGAACCGATGCGGCGCATTTTTTCGATCTCTGCCATCGGGATCTCAGCCACTTCCGCCAGGGTTTTATGGAATTCGCCGATCTTATCTTCGACCAGATAGTTGCAGTCCTGAATAATATATTTATGCTTGGCGCCGGTAGTCCGGTAAACCAAAGCTTTGTTGGAAGCGTCAAATTCGTCTTTGCCCATTTCCTGTTCGATTACTTCCGGGCCGGTCAGGCCGATACGGCCTTCTTCGTTCATCACGATAACGTCGGTAGCCGCAGCGACAAAGCCCATACCGCCAAAGCAGCCAACTTTGCTGCCGACAACAGCTACTACCGGGACGATACCGCGGCAGTCCTGGAAGGCATCCATAACTTCGGCATGAGCCAAAAGACCGGCATTAGCTTCGTGCAGACGTACACCGCCGGTTTCAAAAGAAACGGCGACCAGCGGACGCCTTGCGGCATATTCCTCAGGATATTTGGCTTTGATATCGGCAGCAGCCTTCAATGCCAGGCGAATGGTCGCGACCATTTTACCGCCGTTGACTTCGCCGATAGCGCCGCCAATAAACTTGCCTTCCATTGATACTACAAAAACAGGATGCTTGCCCAAAAGGCCCACACCGCAGACAGTACCGTCATCAAATTCCACAGCCGTTCCCAATACTGGCAGATGCGGGCTGCAATAACGGTCCAGCGGATTTAAAAACTCCGTAAAGGTTCCTTCATCGACCATGCCCAAAGCACGTTCACGGGCATTAGCGTCAAAGAAGCTGCTGTTTTCAAGCTCAGTCCATTTTTTCATAATCATTCAGCCTCCTTTGCAGTAGCTTCTGCCAGTGCCTGGCGCAATCTCATATAAACTACGATCGGTGTAGCATTGTCATCGTTGATCTCGATACTGACATTACCAACACCTGTATCAGCAACAAATTTACCGAGCATTTTTTCCCAAACCGCATCAAAGCCTTTCACAGGAGTAACTACTTTGGCTTTAACGCCGCCGTTCAAAGCCTTTTTTTCCATCAGTACTTCCAGATCGCCGGAACCGGTCACACCAAGATGCGACCATTCCTTAGCTATTTCCTGAGTTGCGGCAGATTTAAATTCAAATTCCAAAACCTGTAATGCCACGTTAATCTCCTCCTCTTACCAGTTTCTGAATTTAGCAGGCGGATTATACAGACCCTTCGACCAAACTACCAGGTCATGTACGTTTTTAGCCGCCAGCATGGAACGGTTAGCTCTGCTCATATCAATGCCCAGATCATTGGCAGTCTTGATCACGCCAAGATCACGCAGACGCAGGGTTTCTTTCGGGTCAGCCTTCATGCCGACTTCGGTAAAGCCCGCGATACCGCGGATAGCGGCAGTACGTTCTTCCATATTTCTGCATTTATGCAGGTATGCGATACCTTCCTCGGTAATGATATGGGTCAGGTCATCGCCGTAGATCATGACCGGTTCGATCGGCAGATTAGCGTTTTTAGCCAAAGCAAAAGCATCCAGTTCTTCTACGAAACCAGGCGCCAGCTTTTCGCGGAAGGTTTCCGCCAGCTGTACGACCAGCCGTTTACCGCGGTGTACCGGCCCCCACATGGCTTCCTTAACGCCGTATTCTTCACCGCATTTAAGCCACGCTTCCGAAGAATGGCGACGGCCTTTAGGATCGCAGCCCATATTCGGGGCACCGCCGAAGCCCGCCACACGATTGGCCGTAGCCGTCGAACTGTTGCCGTAAGGATCGATCTGCAGTGTGCCGCCGATAAACATATCGATAGCATAATGACCTGCAGTCTGTGAAAAAGCACGATTGGAACGCATCGATCCGTCAGGACCGACAAAGAAAATATCACTGCGGGCAGCAACATACTCATCCATGCCCAATTCACCGCCGAAGCAGTGGATAGATTCGACCCAGCCGCTTTCAATAGCCGGGATCATCGAAGGATGCGGGTTCAAAATAAAGTTGGTGCAGATCTTGCCTTTCAGGCCCAGTTCCTCACCATAAGTCGGCAGCAATAATTCGATCGCAGCCGTATCAAAACCGATACCATGGTTCAGGCTTTTGATACCATACTCTCCGTAGATACCTTTGATCGCCATCATGCCCTTCAAAACCTGGGCATCGGTAATCAGTGCCGGATCGCGGGTAAAGAGCGGTTCGATGTAAAACGGTTTCGGAGACTGGATAACATAATCGACCCAGTCGCCGGGAATATCGACACGCGGCAGCTCGTCTACGATCTCGTTGACCTGCGCAATAACGATACCCTGACGGAATTTAGTAGCTTCTACGATCGCCGGCGTATCTTCTGTGCTGAACCCGGTAAACAGGTTACCATGACGGTCGGCTTTCGTGGCCGCGATCAATGCGACACGCGGAGTCAGATCTACAAAATAACGGCCATACAGTTCCAGATAGGTATGGATAGCGCCCAGTTCCAGTTTGCCTTCCTTTAAAAATTCGGCGATCCGGCCTGCCTGCGGGCCTGAAAAGGACATATCCAGCTTTTTAGCGATGCCTTTTTCAAAAACATCCAGATGTTCCGGCAAAGTCAGAACGGACTGTACCATATGCAGGTCGTGTACTTTAGCAGGATCGACCTGGCAAAGTGCTTTCGCCAGAAAATCGGCTTGTTTCTGGTTGTTGCCTTCGATATTGACCTTATCGCCCGGTTTGATAACAGCCTCCAGCAAAGCTACTGCATCTTTGGCATCAACTATTTTTCCTTCTTTGACGTAAGGGGCAGCCGACGCAGCTCTTGCCGCAGCGTCTTTCTTTAAAGAATCCCACTCACGCGTAATACCTTTAAGCTCCATTACATTCTCTCCTTTCTTATTACAAAACTGCTTCATCTATACCAGATGCGGGTAAAAAAATAGAGAACAAAGCACAGCTGTTAACTGCGCGCTCGTTCTCTCATTCGCCACTATTCACTTATACCCGTATCTAGATATGCATAACTCCCAGCCCTGCCCGTTCATGATTCGTCATGTAATGCAGAGCCGATTTACCAAACAATGCTACCGCCAGCCAGCCGGTATCACGTACAACAGCTATTTTCAGAGCCAGGCTGGCACTGGAAGAAACGCTGACTAAAATACCTTTTTTAGCTTCTTCCGTGGCATGGATCAAAGCATGGATATCATTAGCAGTCTTTTCAATAATGCCTGAATTAAGACTGGCGCCAATTACGGCCCTATTGACCTTTTCGTGGAAATCATCATAAGATGTTTTACCGCCGACCTCTGTGACCACAAATTTATGACCGGCTTCCGTCAGCGCTCTTTTGGCCGTTTCTTCATCTTTCAGTGTGCGTGTAAGCGCCAGCAGCATTGCCGCTACGCCAACGCTTTTAATACTTTCACCCAACAAAAATGCTTCCATCGCTCAAATCCTCCCTTTACTGCAACCTCAGCAGCTGCGAATGCTTATTTCACCAAAATCGAAGCTTTCGATTTTTCCCGCAGCATTTCGTACAAGCAAACTACCATAATCATCCATGTCTTCCGCTGTTCCGGAATAAATTTCTGTATCATTGTCCTTTACAATCACCTTCTGTCCTAAAGTACAGCTGTTTGCCAGCCAGGCTTGCCTGATAGAAGCAAAACCGCAGCTGTGCCAGTGAGAGTAAAGCAGGCTGAATTCATCCAGAAACGCCTTGAGGACCTGTTCATGCTCGTATTCGATGCCCGTTGCCAGATAAAGTGAAGTAGCCGTTAGCAGGGCTCCGAAATCTTCAGAAGACATATTTATGTTGATACCAATACCGACAACGGCATACTCAATGCTGCCATCGGCAGCCAGCGCCATTTCCGCTAAAATACCGCAGATTTTTTTACCGTCCAGCATGATATCATTGGGCCATTTTATAGAAAAATTCTTATCCGTTAATCTCTGCAAAGCTTGAGCTGCCGCAACGGCTGCAAGCAGCGTTATCTGGGCGCAGTATTCGGCAGCGATCGTTGGTCTGAGGATCATGGAAAACCATAATCCCTTCCCCTCCGGAGATTCCCATTTCCGCCGCATACGTCCTCGTCCGGCAGTTTGCCTGACGGCAACAACGACCGTACCTCCTGCCGCACCCTGCTTCGCAAGTTCCAGCGCTTTCAGATTGGTAGAAGCCAATTCCTCATAATACTGTATTTGATTGTGCAGTATCGTCCCGATTTCTGCCATCTTTACGCACCGCCTCAAATTTTACTTAACCAGATGGATCGTCGAAATGAAAACGCCGCAGGCGATCGCCGAAACGATAACGCCACCGATATTAGCACCCATTGCCACCGGCATGATAACGGCAAACGGATCTTCATCTTCGGCTATATGCTGGGCGATCTTAGCCGTAGTCGGTACGCAGGAAATACCGGCAATACCCACGACCGGATTGAAATCACCCTTTTTGAATTTATAAACTACCCAGCCGCCTAAAATCCCGACAGCCCCGGATACCGCCAAAGCCACTACGCCCAAAACGATCAGCGGCGCAACTTTGGGATTGAGCAGCGTGGAAGCTTCGCATAAAGTGCCAAGCAAAAGCCCTAGCATTAAAGTTGCAGCATAAAGAATAACGTTCTCCAGCAGATCCTGGTAAGGAACGATTTCAGCCTCTTTGATCGTCATGCCCAGGAAGAAGGACATGATCAGCGGCGCTGCCATCGGCAGTAAAATGCATAACAGAGCGCAGCATACTAAAATGAAAATAAATTTTTTGGTTTTCGGAATTTCCGGAGCATCAAAAATGATATCGATACCACGATACTTTTTCGGTACCAGCATTTTTACCAGGGTCGGATAGCCGGCATAAGTCAGGCTTAAATACAGATAAGCAATAACAGAGATCGGCACAAAGAGCTCAGGTGCCAGCATTAAAGAAGTAAACAGGACCATGGGCCCATCAGCGCCGCCGATAGACGCAACAGCAGCAGCTTCCGGCGGGGTCAAACCAAGATTGACACCCAGAATAAGCGTAACAAAGGTGCCCGCTTCAGCAAAAATAGCAATAATGATGGAAGTCCAGGGATTTGCTAAAATAAAACCGATTTCACACATCGCACCAATACCCATGAAAACCAGACAGGCAACCAGGCTGTTGCTGAAGGTCAAATTATAGATCGGCTGCAGAAAATTGATCTGCATGATATTCATCAGAGCTCCGGGTTCTGAAACAAGCGGATCCAGAAACAGGGTGCCCAGCTTACCACCATCTAAAAAAAGTACGCCGCAATTGATACAGATCATACCAACACCCATCGGCACCATGATCAAAGGCTCTAAAGTCCTTTTAAACCCCAGATAGGCCAGGACGAAACCAAAGATAATCATAAAAATACGCGCACAGGCGATCACAGGATCTTGCACAAATAAACTGGCAATACCAGGAAACAATGTTGCTACTAAACCCATTTCCATCCTTATTCCATCCCTTCTCCATTAGAATTATTATTGCCCATCAATTTATTGAGCAATACCACTACGCCAATCATAAACAACGAAATTGCCGCAGTGAACAGATACGAAAATCCTGCATACGCATAAACATTCATTGCTTTAAACCCCTTTCAAACTTTTCTTTCCTCCATGTCAACTGACGGTTTCCGGATAACCGATCATGGCAAAAAAAAATAGAGAAATAGAACAACTCTATTTCTCTATCACCACTTTGCAGTTGTTTTTTGAAGAAAACAAATAAAAATCTACTCTCAAATTCTCTCAAGACAGCTTATACTATCGACTTCCGTCGTTGTCTTGTCTCAGCCATTTATTTATTGCAAGATGACTTTTACTTTTTTACAAATCAGACGCTCTCTTTTATTGCCATCATTATATCACATCCGTCCCCCCCCGCAAGACATTTCTGTTCTAAAATAAAATTTTCTTCGCTTGTCTTGCAACTGGTACCTTTTGGGACATTCTTTTTCACCACGTTAATAAAGCACCGTTATTCTAACGATGCTTACCAAATATTCATTGAAAAAGGCCCCGTATCAATAAAATGATACGGGGCCTTTTTGCTTAAAACAATAATTTATTTACAAAATTTATATCTACTCTAAAACAGGCGTAAACGGAGGTAATTCTTTGACCGCCGCTTTTTCTTCATAAGTCTCCGCTATAGCCAGCAGCAGCTTCTCACTCCAGGGTCTGCCGATGATCTCCATCCCTATGGGGATACCCGCAGGCGCCGTCTGACTGGGCTGACTATAACCGGCAGGAACAACGACTGAAGGAAATCCGGTCACAGAGCAAAGCACGCCGTTCCGTTCTTTCTGAGCGCCGCCCACCTCACATACCAGTTGCTGTTGATGCGGATAAACGATAGCTTCCACATCATGATCAGCAAATATCTTCATCAGCTTTGTCTGTACCTGCGACCGTAAGACCAGCCTTTCATTATAATCAGGAGTCCCGACGCTGTGCAGCATTGCCTGCTCTAAATTTTCTTTGATCCCTGCATGGAACTTACCGGACTTAATGATTTCTTCCAGAGAATGTACCGGCGCTCTGGCTGGAAGCTTCTGCAGATATTGATTCAGATGGTCTTTCAGATCATATAAATGTACGCTGACATCTGCCGTCAGCCAGCCTGAATTTATTTCCTCTTTGATTGGAACGATCTGGGCGCCTAAAGATTTTAAAACGCTGATGGCCTTTGCAACGACTGCGTTGACTTCCTGATGTTCTGCTTTTTTGCCAAAAAAACTCTCCAGTACGCCGATCTTTTTCCCGGCAAGAGTTGTTTCCGGAACTGCAGCGCTGTAATCATCGACTTTTTTATCAGCACACCAGGACGTTTCCTCATCTTCCCTGTCGTAACCGCTGATAACTTCCAAAACAGCGGCGGCATCTGCTACCGTCCGGCAAAGCGGCCCTGCTGTGTCCTGCGTCAGGGAATAAGGTACGATACCGCTGCGGCTGACCATGCCGATCGTCGGCCTTATGCCTACCAGTGAACAGGCAGAGGACGGTGACCGTACCGAATTGATCGTATCAGTACCGATACCAACCATACCCATATCAGCAGCGATCGCAGCTCCAGTGCCGCCGGAAGAACCACCGGGCGTCCTCGTCAGATCATAGGGATTCAGGGTCTGTCCCAAAATCGAACTGATAGTTTCACCCCAGATAGCAAACTCATGCAGATTGGCTTTAGCCAGGATTATCGCTCCCGCTGCTCTCAATTTTTTTGTGATGAACGCATCATCATCGGGCGTGAAACCGCGCAGACTTTCAGACCCGGCTGTCGTTTCCAGATCAGAAGTATTCACATTATCCTTTAGTATCACGGGCACACCGCACAGTTTTCCGGTAAGCCTGCCTGTTTTTCTGACGGCCGCATCTATTGCATCCGCTTCCTCCAGCGCCCGTGGATTGAGCAGGATCAACGCATTAAGGCAGGGCCCTGCATGGTCATACGCTTCTATGCGCCGCAAATAATATTCTACCAGTTCCCGACAGCTAAGTTCACCGGAGAGCAGCAATTGATGGAATTTTTTCACACTCAGTCTTGTCAGCAAATTTTTCATTATCACACCTCATTTCCGTTTTTATAAAAACAATACTGCTAAAATAAAGATCGGTCCGCTCATCAGCATGATTGCCGTAGTATAACCCATGATATCTTTTGCCTTTAACCCGGTCACGCCAAGCAGCGCGATCGCCCAGAAAGGCTGGAACATATTGGTCCAGGTATTGCCATACCCAACAGCCAGTGCCGTTTTAATAATATCCGCGTTCATTACCGTAGCCGACTGCACGGCGATCGGTCCCTGTACGGCCCATTGTCCGCCGCCGGAAGGAACGAACATATTGATGACCGACGCGCTGATAAAGGTCCAGAGTCCGAAAGTAAACGGGGTACTGATAGCTACGATACTATCTGCCAGAATACTGACCAGTCCTGAATATTTGATCATGCCCATAATACCTGCATATAACGGGAACTGGAAAATGATGCCGCTGACGCCGCCAACTGCATTTTTTACAGCAGCAATATAATTAGCAATGTTCCCATGCATAATAATGCCCGCAAACAGGAAAATAGCGTTGACCATATTGATGTCCAGATCGAAACCCTTTGTTGCAAAATGCCAGACGATATACACAACGCCCATCAGGGCAAAGGCATAGGCCAGAATGCGGCTGTGGTTCAGCCTGTCCCCGACGGTAGCCTGCCGCGGCATCTCGATGACAGCGCTGGTTTCAGCATCGATCATTTTTATAGCGCCTTCCTCCAGCGGAGTGATTTTATCAGCCCTGGGATGCAGAAGACAGGCAAAGATCGGCGGCAGCAGTAATAAAGCAACAGTCACCGCGATATTCATCGGATTAATGATGTATTGAGAAATTGGAATAACACCGATCTTATCTTCCAGAAAATGTCCCGGCGTGGCGATCAGCAAACCGATCGAGGAAGAAAACATCCCCTGCCAGGTCATTTGCCCCACATACGCGCCAGCAGCGATCAGCCCATACTCGAAAGGAATATTCTTCATTTTCAGCTGTTTGGCTGTTTCTTTGGCCAGCAAAGCGCCGATAATAAGACTGAGCCCCCAGTGCAGAAATGAAGACAAAACCGAAACAAAAGTCACGAGCCACACCGCCTGCTTGCCGCTTTTAGCCCAGCCGGCCAGCTTACAGATACCTTTTCGTGCCAGCGGCGTTTCTGCTACTGCCGAACCGGTAATAATGATCAGACACATCTGCATCGCAAAGCCCAAAAGTTCCCACAAGCCCTTGTACCAGTATTTGATCATGGATAAAGCATCCTGCTTCGCTACTACTATGCCCAATACCAGTGCAATAAGCGTCAGCACTACCGCAAAAATGCTCGGGTCCGGCATATATTTCATTGACCATCTTGTTAAAGCAGCACCGATCCTGCCAATAAAATTAGTCCCGCCGTCTGCCGTATTTTTGTTTTGCAACATAATCTTCCCTTCTTTCCTGATTATTATTTGTTGTATTTTTCCGGCAGCTTATAAAGGCCGCCCGACCACTCAACCAACTCCTGCAGGGATTTAGCTGCTAAAAGCTCCTTATTGGCCCTCCTTCTGTCAATATCCAGATCCTCAGGAGTTTTGACTATTCCCAGCCTGCGCATCTTCGCAAGTATTTGCCCGTTTACCTCCGGGTTTCTTCCCGAGATGCTGCTGATTGCCTCCATACGTTCCTCCAGGCTGCGGCATTTATGTAAATAAGCAATGCCGATTTCAGAAATAATATGTGTGACATCATCTCCGTAAATCATCACCGGGGGAATAGCCAGATCTAAATCTTTTGTCATGCCTACAGCGTCCAGCTGATCTACAAAGCCATGAAGACCTTTGGCACTGACTGTATCCAGCATCTGCACCACCAGTTTTCTGCCTCTTGCTGCCTCGCCGATCAGCTGGTTGTCTGCCGGGATCTCCTGGCCGCATTTAAGCCAGCTATCAGTTACGTGCCTTCTGCCCCCGGCATTGCAGCCTAAATTAGGCGCGCCGCCAAAACCAACGATCCTGTTTCTGACTGCCGTACTGCTGTTGCCGTATTTGTCTATCTGTAAGGTGCTGCCAATGAACAAATCTGCCGCATAATGGCCGGCAGCCTGGGCAAAAACCCTGTTCGACCGCATCGATCCATCCGGGCCGATAAAAAACACGTCACTTCTGGCGTTGACATAATCGTCCATCCCGACCTCGCCGCCAAAACAATGCACTGATTCTACCCAGCCGCTTTCAATGGCCGGAATCAGCGTCGGATGCGGATTGAGCACAAAATTCGTACAGATTTTCCCTTTGAGCCCCAATTCTTCACCGTAGGTTGGCAGCAGCAGCTCGATCGCCGCCGTATCAAAGCCCACTCCATGATTAAGCGTCTTTATGCCATACTCCATATAGATCCCTTTGATGGCCAGCATCGCCTTCAGGATCTTCGTATCCGTCAGCAGGGCCGGATCTTTCGTAAAAAGCGGTTCGATTTTAAAAGGCCGCGGGGCCTGCACAATAAAATCGACCCAGTCCCCCGGTATATCTACACGCGGCAGCTCATCCGTGATCTCATTGACCTGGACGATCACAATGCCCTGTTTGAACTTGACGGCTTCAGCTATGACCGGCGTATCTTCTGTACTGAAGCCGGTATAAAGATTGCCGTCCCGGTCAGCTTTTTCAGCAACCAGCAGCGCTACGCGCGGCGTCAGGTCTACAAAATATCTTGCATAGAGCTCCAGATAAGTATGGATCGCGCCCAGTTCCACAACCCTGGCCTGCAATAACGTAGCCAGCCGCTTACTTTGCGCGCCGGAGTACGAAAAATCCAGCTTTTTGGCGATACCTTTTTCAAAGATCTCAACATGTTCCGGCAGCGAGATTGTCGACTGGATAATATGCAGATCATGGACCCTGGCTGCATCAACTGCCGCCAGGCATTCCGATAGGAAATCAGCCTGTTTCTGGTTATCGCCCTCCACTGCAACTTTATCATAAGGCTGAATAACTGCTTCCAATAAAGCAACCGTATCCTCCGCTTTGACAAATTTTCCCTGATTCAAAAATTTGCAGGCTTCCGCCAGCCTGTTTTCCCTGTTCCGACGCAGGGTGTTCCAGTCACGTTCTATACTCTCCACATCTACCCCTTCTTTCCCGACATTAGTTTTCAATCTGCCCCCTAAAAAACAAAAAGTGAGACAGAAAAATCTATCTCACTTAATTCACCGGTTTTAAATTTTATTTTAAATATGCATGACGCCCAACCCGATCCGGTAATGGTTCGTTAAGGAATGACCTGCCGTCTGTCCGTAAATAGCAACTGTTACCCAGGGATCTTTTCGTACTATACCTACTTTCAGCGAAACATTCGTGCTGAACGAAACTACCAGAAAGCCTCTTTTCGCCTCTTCGGCAGCATGAAGAACGGCATGCACCTCTTTATCGACCCTTTTGATTATGCCGCACTTTATACTGGCACTGATAACCGAGTGCGTGATCTTTTCCTGAAATTCCGGATACGAGCTGTTACCGCCAATTTCTGTTACCGCACAGAGAAAGCCTTTGTTTTTTAAAAATTCCTTTATCTGTTCCTCATCATGGATAGTTTGTGAAAGCGTCAGCATAATAGCACCAGATTCCGGGGAGGTAATAAACTTATCAAAAAATTTCTGCATAAATAAAAGATCACCCCTCTTTCTTCATAAAAAATAACAAAAAGGGAACATAGATAAACTGCTCCTCTATGTCCCCTTTATCTACTTGTCTCTAAACCCAGCAACACTCTTTATCACATTTTCACACTTTTATTATAGCATGCTCTGCCGACATTTGTCACGATAATTTAAGAAAAGCCAAATATATTATTCAAGAAAACAATCTTTCTTTTTTATTGATAATATTTACAATCAATTATCAAACCATTTCTGCAGTTCAGTGACATCCTGCGTCAGTCCCAAAGCCAGCATCAGCTTGATCCTGGCTTTGAGTCCTGTCAATTCCCCGCCCAGAATGATCTGACTGGACTCCATTGACCTGGCGCTGCCCAGATAGCTGTACGCCGGCACCACGCGTCCGGTATGGACACGCGAAGTTAAAACCACAGGGATCTGCCTGCTGCGGACATATTCTATGCCTTCCTTAACTGCCGGCGGCACATTACCACAGCCTAAAGCTTCCACCACCAGACCCTGTACCGGTTTTTCCGCCAGCAGTTTAAATAGATACGCATCCATCCCGGCATAGGTTTTCAGCAGATACACATCTTCAACCAACGCCGGAGGGGAGATCTTTTCCAGATTCACTGGCTGACGGCGAAATACCACCCTGTCAAAATAAACATGGCCTATCGGCCCCCAGCCCGGCGAATGAAAGGTCGCACAGGACGTGGTATGCGTTTTCGTAACTTCTGCCGCAGCATGGATCTCGTCGTTAAAAATAAGCAGCGCGCCTTTACCGGCGGCTTCTTCACTGGCCGCAGTCATCACTGCCGCCAGAATATTGGCCGGCCCGTCCGGTCCCGTTTCCGATGCGCCGCGCATTGCTCCGGTCACGCAGACCGGCTTCATCGTTTTAGTTGCCAGACTGAGCATATAAGCAGTTTCTTCCAGTGTGTCCGTGCCATGGGTCACAACGATGCCGCAGACCTCTTCCCGCTCGGCATATTGGTCAGCCATTTGTGCCAGCTCGAACATCATCTGCGGCGTAACGTGACCGCTGGGCACATTGGCGAATTCCACGACCTCTATTGCGGCAACCTCGCGCAGCGCCGGCACCGCTTCGATCAGATCATCGCCGCTGACGGCGGGGATCAGCCCCTGCGTCACCGGATCATATTTCATGGCGATAGTCCCGCCGGTAGTGATCACAACAACTTTTTTCATCTTCGCACCTTCCTTGCCTGATTATTTACTCCATCATAACATATCCGCCGTCAGCCGACAATTTCCAGCCGCCTTAATTCACGCAGACATTACAAATGGTGTATAATATTTATATCATTTGATTACGAGGTGTCATGTATGATAGTCAGCGGTATCAGCCTGGTTTTGGAAGGCGGCGGTATGCGGGGCATGTTTTCTGCCGGAGTTTTTGAAGCTTTCATGCAGAAAGAACTGCTTTTCCCGCATATCGTCGGCGTTTCCGCAGGCGCCTGCAATATTGTTTCCTATATGTCGCAGCAGCCGCTGCGCACCAGACGCATCATCCAGAATTATGTCGGCGATAAACGCTACTGCAGCCTGAGCAACTGGCTCAGGACCCGGTCGCTGTTCGGCTTTGACTTCATTCTGAAAGAACTGCCGCAGAATCTGCTGCCTTTCGATTACAAAACCTTTCATAAATACCCCGGTCAGCTATATGTCGGCACAACCGATATCATGACCGGCAAACCCGTCTGGTATACGCAGCAGGATATGGACAGGGATTTTCTGCCGCTGCGTGCATCAGCCTCGCTGCCGTTTTTCGCTCCCGTCGTAACTATCGGCAATCACAAATTACTGGATGGCGCTCTCGTAGAGCCAATACCATTAAATAAAGCAATCGCTGACGGTTATCATAAGTTCGTTATCGTGCTGACCCGCAATGCAGGTTACCGCAAAAAACGGCCGGTACCCCAATACCTGCTGCGCCTTGTCTATAAGCATTATCCCAAATTATGGGAGCTCATGGCCAGACGGCCTGACCTTTATAATGACCAGCTTGCTTTTGCCGAGCAGCTGGAGCAGGAAGGAAAGGCAGTTATTATCCGCCCTACGGCGCCGCTGACGATCGGCAGACTAGATCAAAAACCGGAGCAGCTTTTAAAACTGCATGATCACGGCCTGGAATGCGGCCTGGCAAAATTTCACGAAATCATGCAGCTCTATCGCAAATAAAGGAGAAATCATGCGTTTTTTACATACCTCAGACTGGCACCTGGGCCGCATTTTTCACGGCCTGCATATGACAGACGACCAGGCTGTCGTTCTCGAAGAACTGATCGCTTTAGCTAAAGACAGCCAGGTGGACGCCGTACTGATCGCCGGTGATATTTATGACCGCGCAGTACCGCCGACACAGGCGGTAACACTGCTGGACGAAGTACTGCGCCGTTTGGTCCAGGACGCCGGCAAAAATGTCATTATGATCGCAGGCAATCACGATAATGCCGACCGTCTCGGCTTCGGGCAAAGCCTGCTGTCCCAGAACAAACTTTATATCACCGGACCTGTAAGTGCGGCTACACAGCCGGTAGTGCTTTATGACGAACACGGTCCTGTCTATTTTGCGCCGCTGACCTACGGTGAACCCTTAGCCGCGTCTGAATTACTGGGCGAACCTTTAAAAACACACGAAGACGTCGTCAGGCGCCAAATCCGCAGTCAGCTGGAACAGATCCCCGCGTCCGCACGCAAAGTGGCGCTGGCCCATGTTTTTCTGACCGGGGCACAGGAATCTCCTGACAGCGAACGACCTTTGGCCATTGGCGGAGCGACAACTGTAGGTATCGACTGCTTCGCCCCCTTTCATTATGCCGCCTTAGGGCATCTGCATGCCTGTCAGAGCGGCAGCAGCAAAGTACGTTACAGCGGTTCGCTGCTGAAATATTCTTTCAATGAAGTCGCTCAGCCTAAAGGGGTGCATCTGGTAGATCTGGCTGACGACGGCAGCATTACCGTTGAGACCATACCCCTCAGCCCCCGGCGCGAGCTGGCCTGCTTGCGCGGCAGCTTTGCTGAATTGGTGAGCCATCCAAAGACGGCACTATACGATCATTATCTGCAGGTCACACTGACTGACGACCAGCCGGTTTTAGATGCCAAATACAGACTGGAACAGGTCTATCCGCATATCCTGCATTTGGAATACGCGCGGCTGCACGCCGGTACTGATACGTCTGCCGCCGCAGTCAGCCATAAAAAGCTTGGCACCGCCGAACTGTTTGAAGCCTTCTTCACTCAGGTCAACGACCGGCCTTTGAACGCCGCCGAAAAGTCCCTTTTATCGGACGTTATCAACAGTGACGTTCAGGCAGAAAGGCAGGCCTGACTATGAAACCATTACAGCTTACGATGCGTGCCTTTGGCGCTTATGCCGATGAGCAGACTATCGACTTCACGCTTTTAGGCGATAAAAACTTTTTTCTGATCCACGGACCTACCGGTTCCGGCAAAACAACGATCCTGGATGCGATCAGTTTCGCGCTGTACGGCAGCGCCAGCGGTGATCTGCGTGAAAGTAAAAGCCTGCGCAGCGATTACGCGCCGGCCGAACAGAAAACCGAAGTAGAATTTACCTTTAAAAGCGGAGAACATATTTATCAGGTCCTGCGCGCCCCTGAACAGGAATTGAAAAAACAACGGGGCGAGGGAACGCGCAAAGTTCCCGCAGCAGCTGCGCTTTTTAAACTTCTCAGCGACGGCAGCAAGGACCCGCTGGCAGCCAAAAGCGATGAAGTGACAAAAAAGGTTACTGAGATCATCGGTTTTAAAGCCGAGCAGTTTCGTCAGATCGTTTTACTGCCGCAGGGCGAATTCCGGCGGTTTCTGATCGCCGAATCGAAAGACCGCAAAGCTATTTTAGAAACTATTTTTAAAACAGAGCTGTACCGGCGCATCGAAACACTGCTGGCCGAACGCAGCAGTAGCATTGACAATAATTATCAAACCCTTAAACAGCAGCGGCAGTTTATCCTGGACAGCACTGAATGCGCAGACCGTGAGCAGCTTGACGCCAGCATCCAGCTGCTTCTGCAGCGGCAAAAAGAAGAAACGGCAGCATTACAGACGGCTGCCGCACGTCTGACCGCTGCCAAACTGCAATTACAGCAGGCCCAGCAGCTGCATAATGCCTTTACTGAAGCAGCGGCGGCACAAGCAGCGCTGCTGACGCTGACAGAACAGCGCAGTACTGTTGCTGCCATAAAAACCGAAGCAGCCCAGGCTGAAAAAGCGGCACTTTTAGAAGAGATCTACAACTCTACCCTACGGGCCCATAAACATAATCAGGAATGCCAGACAGCGGCCCAGAACGCACTGCAGGCAACTCTGAACACAAAAAATGACTTACAGGAGCTGCACCGGCAGCTGTCAGAACAACTGCAGCAGCTTGACGGTCAGGCTGTCACTACTGCCGCTGACCTGAACAAGGCCCTTGAGCTTTTAAATCAGCGCATCCTGCAGCTCCACAGCGAGGCCGCCAAATTATCCGGCATCACTGCCGAATTAGAACGTCTGGCCGCGGCGCTTGCCGATAATGAACCCTGCCCTGTCTGCGGCTCTCTGCAGCATCCGCATCCGGCCACAGTATCCGCCGCCCAAAGAGCCGATCTGCAGCGGCAGACGCAAATAATCAGTAACCAAACCAGAGCCTTACAACAGCTGCAGCAGCAATACCAGCAGACGCAGCTGCAACTGGCAGGCTGCGAAGCCACCCAGAAGTCCACTCAGACTGCTGCTGAAGCTGCCATGCAGGAATTCAGCGCCCTGCGTCAGCATTTTAAAGAACGTCTGGAAGCTTCGGACTTTGACTCGCAGGCCGCCTTTCTCGCCGCGATGCGTACGGAAGCCAGACGACAGCAGCTGCAGCAGACCATAGCCGCCTACGAACAAAATCTGGCGGCGGCAACAGACCGTCTGCAGCGTGCGCAAAATGCCATCGACGGCAAAACCGCGCCCGAACTCACTGCCTGCCAGAATGCCGAACAACAGGCCGACGCACTGTACCGGCAGCTGACAGCACAAACTGCGGTAACCGCCAAAGAACTGACTGATCTGCAAACAGCACAGCTGCGGCTGCAGGAACTGGAAAAACAAATGGGCGCTTTGCAGGAGGCTTATCAGACTGCCGCCTCACTGGCTGAAACAGCAAGAGGCAACAACCCTTCCCGGCTCACTTTTTCCGCCTTTGTCCTGCAGGCGATCCTGGATGACGTCTTACAGGCAGCCAATCTGCGTTTGACTTCGATGAGCCGTGGCCGCTACAGTTTATCACGTACCGGTGACGTGCTGGACGCCCGCCGGGAAAACGGTCTGAATATCGAAGTCACCGACAGCTTCACCGGTGTGGCCCGTCCCGTTAAAACCCTGAGCGGCGGCGAGCTTTTTCTGGCTTCGCTTTCGCTGGCCCTGGGACTTTCCGACGTTGTCCAGGCCTACGCAGGCGGTATCCGCCTTGATACCATCCTCGTCGACGAAGGTTTTGGCACACTGGACTCCGAATCCCTGGATATGGCTATCCGCACCCTGACCGATCTGCAGAAGGGCGGCCGCCTGGTCGGCATCATCTCCCATGTCAGCGAGCTGCGCGAACGCATCATCGCCCGTCTGGAGGTCATTCCCGGACAGCGGGGCAGTAAAGCTGTTTTTCACGTTTAATAAAGTAAAATACCTCCGCAAGCAGTTGCTTACGGAGGTATTTTTTAACCTATTTCCCGTTCCAGTTCTGTTCCCCGTACATTGATGGGCCGGTTCTTTTCGTCTACCATCACGACCTTCGGTTCAAAGGCCTGCGCTTCCTCCGGTGTCATCAGGGCATAGCCGATAATGATCACCGTATCGCCTACAACTACCTTGCGTGCCGCCGCACCATTCAGGCAGATCACGCCACTGCCGCGTTCGCCGGCAATGACATAGGTCTCCAGACGGTTGCCGTTATTATTATCGACAATCTGCACCCGCTCTCCCGGCAGAATCCCCGAAAGCTCCAGCAGTTCTGAATCAATAGTGATACTGCCCATATATTCAAGACAGGCCTCAGTCACAGTCGCACGGTGGATCTTTCCATGAAACATATTCAAAAGCATTTATACACCCTCCAAAATAATATTATCTATCAGACGCGTCGTACCAAAGCGTACTGCTACCGCCAGCAGGCACGACCCGACAATCTTGCCGGCCAGAGGCGTCAGATCAGGCAATTCATAGATCTCCACATAATCGATCTCACTCAGCGGCTCCGCTGCGATCATTTCTCTGACAACTTCCACCAACTCAGCGCCATCGCGCTCACCCTCACCCTGCTCAAACAGTGCTTCAGCCTGACGCAGGCTTCTTGAAAGTACCAGTCCGGCTTGACGTTCTTCCGGGCTCAGATAGGTATTGCGCGAGCTTTTCGCCAGACCGTCGGCTTCACGGACGATCGGCATGATCCGCAGCTGTACGTTAAAGAACAGATCCTTGACCATGCGTTTGATGACCTGCACCTGCTGCGCGTCCTTCTGCCCAAAATAGGCCCGGTCCGGCTGCGCCAGATTGAACAGCTTGCTAACGACAGTCGTGACACCGCGAAAATGGATCGGCCGGCTGCGGCCACACAGGACTTTGGTAATGTCGCCGGTCACTTCGACCCAGGTCATATCCTCGCTGGGATACATTTCTTTCGGCGTCGGCGCAAAAACTATATCGGCGCCCATTTGCTCTGCCAGCAGACAGTCGGCTTCCAAAGTCCGCGGATAGGCGTCCAGATCTTCGCCCGGCCCGAATTGGGTCGGATTGACAAAGACGCTGACGATAACAAGCTCATTTTCTTTCCGTGCGGCAGCGATCAGAGAACCATGCCCTTCATGCAGCGCCCCCATAGTCGGCACCAGCCCGATACTGCGGCCCGCCACCTTTGCTAAAGCTACTTCTGTACGTAATTCTGCCACTGTTTTACAAAGTTTCATTATTCAGACTCCCTCTTAATATAACTTTTCCAAAACTTCGTCATCTATTTTAAAAGTATGTTCCGGCGCCGGGAAACTGCGCTCTTTGACTTCCCGGATATATTCCTGGACCGCACCGACGATAGCGCCGTGCAGATCGGCGTATTTTTTCGCAAATTTAGGGCAGAAGCCCTCGGAAAAGCCCAGCAGATCATTGCAGACCAAGACCTGCCCGTCACAACCGCTGCCGGCGCCGATACCGATCGTTGCCGCTGTTTTCAGTTCGGCTGTTACTTTGGCAGCCAAAGCTGCCGGCACGCATTCCATTACAATGGCAAAGGCTCCAGCCGCCTCCAGCGCTTTAGCGTCGTCCAGCAATTTCTGTGCCGCCGCCACGTCCTTGCCCTGCACCTTAAAGCCGCCCATCTGGTTGACTGATTGCGGCGTTAGGCCGATATGCCCCACGACCGGGATACCTGCCGTGACCAGTTTAGCCACAAGCTCGCAGATCTCACTGCCGCCTTCCAGCTTAACAGCGGCACAGCCGCCTTCCTTCAGTAACCGCGCTGCATTATACATCCCGTCGGCAAGACTGGCCTGATAGCTCATAAAAGGCATATCGGCTACCACCATAGCCGCACCATTGGCACGCATCACTGCTTTGGTATGATGGATCATCTCTTCCATCGTCACCGGCACCGTCGAATTATATCCCAGCATCACATTACCCAGCGAATCGCCGATCAGGATCATGTCGATCCCGGCTTCGTTGACATTACGTGCCATGGCATAATCATACGCCGTCACCATCGTGATCGGCTCACCCTGCTGTTTCATGTCTTTGATCGTCGAAGTCGTAACTTGTTTTTTATTCATTTTGCTTTACTCCTTTACTGTTAGCCTCTCAAAAGTCCCTGCATCTTTGCAGCCGCGGCCTGGTCAATACTGCCGTTGGCTTCTGCCAGGACTACAGTCTGCAGCGCCAGTTCACGATAAACTGACTGCAGCTCCTCCGGCAAGACCTGCAAATGTCCTGCCACAGTGCCGGCATCACCGCGGGCGATCGGTCCGCTCAGGGCTGCGCGCGCCAGCTGCCTTTGGTGCAGGTTTTTCACAGTCCCGTCCAGTAGCGGCAGCAAGACCTGCAGTGCCGTTGCCTGATCGGGAGTCCACCGTGCCAGCAGCTGTTGGGCTATCGCCGTTAACGTTACCAGATAGTTGGAACAAAAACAGGCGGCCGCATGATAAGCACAGCGCTCTGACGCAGGCACACTGAACGGATGGGCCTGCAGCTCTGACGCCAGGAAGCAGGCTGCCTGCTGCGCCTCCTGCTCCCCATCGACAGCCATGCCGATCCCCTGGAAAACTGCCCTGCCGCCGGCAAAACTCTGCAAAGGATGCAGACTGCCGCAGTGGATGCCCAAAGCCGACAGCGCTGCCAAAGGTTCCAGTCCCAGGGAGCCGCTGCAATGCAGGCATACCTTCCGGGACGCCTTTTCCTGCAGCCCTGCCGCAGCAACATCTGCGGCCAGATCTGCGGCAACAGCGGCGATCTGCCCATCGGGAACGGTCAGCAGCACTACGTCAGCAGCTGACAGCACCCCGGCATTATCGTCAGTTACCAGCAGTCCGTCTTTGCCGCATAACCTTGCAGCACTTTCAGGGGAACGTCCGGCTTTAACACTGACGACCTGCAAAGCTGCCACTGTTTCGCAGGCTTCCAAAAAAGCACTGCCGACCTTCCCCAGCCCAATGATGCCAATTTTCATTGTTTCCTTCCTTTCTTCGCTTGAGAGCATAACCAAGGTCTGTAAAATAAAAACGCACTCCCCTCCGGGAGTGCGCAAAAATGCTTACAAAAAGGCCTTGCTATTGCGTCTCGTCCCGGTCATTGCTGATCCAAGCGATTGATGACTGATTTTTAATTATAAGACCTGCGGCTTATGGTACAGCTCCTGATGATACTGCCCGGCCGTTTCTGGTCACCGCTATAATAGCACAGGCACTCTGGCCTTGACAAGCGTTTTTTACCGCACTTTACAAAAAAACTTTTCCAGTCCGCCTGGCTGCCTTATTTTGTAAAAGCTGTTGCTCAAACCTGCTGACAGTTTTAGCCTACCATCTGTTAAATTTCTTGTTGCCCGTCATTCTTTCATGCTATACTAAAAGAAAAAAGGAGGTCTCTTTTATGCCCTACGTTAATATTAAAATTACCCGTGAAGGCAATGTTACCCCGGAGCAAAAGCAAGCCCTGATCGAAGGCGCCACCAATCTGCTGCATGACGTGCTTGGTAAAAACAAAAAGACTACCGTTGTCGTGATCGACGAAGTTGACACCGACAACTGGGGCATCGGAGGCATCCCCGTTACCGAAATCCGCCGCAAAAACAGCTGAACCTGATAAAAAAACTCCCGGAAAACCGGGAGTTTTTTTATTTCGGGAGTTTTCTTTTTAGTTTTTGGCAGTGATATGCCGCTCATAAGAATTTTCCAGCAGCCTGATGAAATAATGGTAGCTGGCGAACAGGAATAACGATGAACCGAGCCAGGCGATCGGGCTGGCATAACAAATACCGCTGTAACCAAAATATTCCGTCAGATAGACTGCTGCCGAAGTACGCAGGATCAGCTCTACGATCCCGCTGAACATCGGTATCATCGCAATGCCCATACCCTGTACGGCATTACGGTAGATAAAGATCTGACTGAGAAAAAAGTAAAACGGAACACTTAAGTGCAGATACTGTTGCGCCTGTGCTAAAACCTGCTCATTGGCTTCACTGATAAAAATACTGATCATTTCACGGCCAAAGAAATACATGATGATTGCTGCAAACAAACTGAAACACAGCGCCAGCAGCGAACATTTTTTGACGCCCTCGCGAATCCTGTCGAAACGGTGCGCCCCAAAATTCTGCGCGCTGAAAACCGCCATGGATAAGCCAAAAGAAATCATTGGCTGCAGCGCCAGCTGCTCGATCCGCATCGCCGAGGTAAAAGCCGCTATCGTAGTCGGCCCGAATTTATTACAAACGGCCTGGATAAAAATCATTCCCAAACCCAAAACGGAAAACTGCACTGCCATCGGCAGGCCCATGCGCAGATGTTCCCAGGCAAAATCCCAATCCAGGCGCCAGTCCTGTTTTCGCAGCCGCAGAAGAGGAAATCTTTTGGCGATATAAACAATGCACAGCAGCGCCGAAAAGCCCTGCGCAATGACCAGCGCCACAGCCGAGCCGGGCACACCCCAGCCAAACTGGATAATGAACAGCAGCGCCAGAAAAATATTCAGGATCGTCGCGATGATCAAAAAATATAACGGCGTTTTACTGTCGCCCAGAGAACGTAGGATACCCGCCAGAAGATTATAACCCATCATCGCGATAATGCCGTGGCTGATGATCAGAACATAGCTTTTCGCATCGGCAAACAGCTCTTCCGGGACGTTCATCGCCGCTAACGCCGGGTCGAGCGCAAAGGTCGCGACCAGCATCAGCAGCAGCACAAAAAACAGGCTCAGCGTCGTACTCATCGCCACGCTGCGCCTTACGCCGTCAAGATCCCCGGCGCCATAACGCTGCCCTGTGACCACCGTAAAACCGTTTGACAAGCCCATCGTCAGCACTACCAGCATCATGAACAGCGGCGCTGTAGCGCCAACTGCCGCCAGGGCGTTGACACCGATCGTCCGCCCTACGATGATGATATCCGCGATATTATATAATTGCTGGAAGACGTTCCCGATAAGAAGCGGTACCATAAAAGGCAGGATCAGCTTCAGCGGGTCTCCCTCTGTCATATTTCTTACCATAAAAAAACACCACCCAACAGTTTGCTGACTGGTCAGTCAGAGTTTTATTTTAACATTTATTCCCAATATTTGCAATTCTTCTTCAGGATGAATTCACAAATAAATCATATCTCGCTGCTGCTGGATAAAAGCTCTTAAACGAGATGCATTTTGGCAGTGCGAATAAAAAAAGACGCCTCAGCGTCTTTTTTTATTATTTCAATAACCCTTTACTACTTCATTCCTCAGCTTGCCAATACCCTCGATCTCCACAACGACTTCGTCGCCCGGCAGCATCGGTCCGCAGCCCATCGGCGTACCGGTAAGAATCAGATCGCCGGCATCCAGGGTCATGCTTTGCGAAATATAACTCAAGATCTCATAAGGATTGTAGACCATATCGCTGGTACGTCCATGCTGCTTAAGCTGACCGTTCAGATATAATTTTATCGCCAGATCCGTAGGATCAAGGTCTGTCTCCAGCCAGGGTCCCAACGGGCAAAAAGTATCAAAGGACTTGCTGCGCAGCCACTGCACGTCAGACCGCTGCAGATCACGGGCTGTAACGTCATTAGCGCAGGTATAACCCAGGATATAATCAGCAACAGCTTCCGGGGCCACGTCCTTCATCTTTTTTTTGATAACGATGCCCAGCTCGGCTTCATAAACGATCTCTTTACTTTGACGCGGATAAATGATTTTACCGCCATTGCCGATCACCGTATGCGCCGCCTTCGTAAAAAGTGCGGGCTCCTTAGGTACGTCCACATGGAATTCTTTAGCATGGTCACGATAGTTAAACCCGACGCAGATGATCTGTTTCGGTACGCAGGGGGCTAAAAGCTTAGTACCTGCTAACGGAAAAACTTCATCCGTCATACGCCAATAAGTATCGATACTGCCATAAACCGCACGGATCACATCACCGTCAATAAAACCGATCCTGGCACGGCCCTGTTCTTCAAAACGTACGCATCTCATAAATTTTAACCCCTCATCTTTCTCATCTTGCGTTCTTTAAAATATACAGGCTCCAGGCCTGCCTCGTCAGCCAAAGTCAACGCTTCCTTAAGACCGCGCCCTACATGCTCCTTATAATGAGCATCGCTGCCGATCACCGCATATTTACCACCCAGTTGCGCATACCGCCTGTATAACTTCAGCAGTGCTGCCAGGGCTCCGGGATCATCCAGACGGCGGGTATTGATCTCCAGCGGTTTTTCTTTTGCTATCAGCAGCTCAAATACTTCGTCGAACAGCTCCGGCGCTTCGCCGAGCCGCAGCTCTTTATCTGCAAACGGCATATACCGGCACATATAATCGATATGGGCAAACGCGTCAAAATTATCGTGCAGCTTCAGGTTTGCCAGTGTATCCGTCAGAAATTCGCATACTGCTTCAGCTTTGGTCTGCCCTGCATAACAACGTTCTTCGTACAGATCGCGGCCGTTGACGCAATGCATCGATGCCAGAACGTAATCAAAAGGATACCTGGCCGCCAGCGCTTCATCTGCCGCCGCTGTCTGCTTCTGCATCCCGATCTCGATGCCCAGAAGCACCTGCCCGCTGCGATAAGGAGCAAAACGCTCGAAATACTCGTCCACATCAAACATAAACGCAGTTGGATTCGTTGGATAATCGTCATCCCAATGTTCGGTAATGACGATACCTATCTCCTGCTGCTTTGCCGCCGCAACGGCTTCGGCAATTTTCATATGACTGTCGCAGGAATAATCGCAATGCATATGCGTATCAAAAATCATTTTCAGTACTTCCTTTCGTAGTTTATATTGTATCAAATAGGCTTGAAAAAGCAACTGCAAAAAACTATTTAAAGCTATTTTCGCAATATTTAATCTACATAAAAAAACTCCTTAACAGAAAAAATCTGTTAAGGAGTTTACCATCAAACGTTAAAACGGAATTCGACTACGTCGCCGTCCTGCATCACGTATTCCTTGCCTTCCAGGCGGACCAGACCTTTGTCACGGGCAGCCGCTTTGCTGCCGCAGGCAACCAGATCATCATAGGAAACGATTTCGGCACGGATAAAGCCGCGTTCAAAATCAGTATGGATCTTGCCTGCCGCCTGCGGCGCTTTAGTTCCACGTACGATCGTCCAGGCACGCACTTCTATTTCACCGGCGGTAAGATAGGTCATCAGACCTAAAAGCTTAAACCCGGCTTTGATCAGGCGGTCAAGACCAGCCTCTTCCAGGCCGGCCATCGCCAAAAATTCCTGTGCTTCTTCCTCCGGCAGTTCGGCGATCTCCGATTCCATCTTCGCCGATACGATAATGACTTCTGCACCCTCGCCGTCAGCGTATTTAGCAACTGCCTGCACATGCGGATTGGCAGATGCGTCGGCAACCTCTTCCTCACTGACGTTAGCCACATACAAAACAGGCTTCATCGTCAAAAGATGCAGTTCCTGCAAAAACTCCAGTTCATCTTCTGTCAGTCCCAGACGACGGGCCGGCACTGCCTCACCGAGACCTGCCAGGACCTTATCCAGCACAGCCTTTTCGACCGGCACCTTTTTATCGCCGGTTTTTAAAAGCTTCACCAGTCTTTCCTGACGTTTTTCAACAGTTTCCATATCAGCCAGACACAGCTCTGTATTGATGATCTCTATATCGCGCAGCGGATCGATACTGCCCTCGACATGAGTGATATTGCCGTCCTCAAAGCAGCGCACGACCTGGGCGACCGCGTCTACCTCACGAATATGAGCCAGAAACTTATTGCCCAGGCCCTCGCCTTTGGAGGCGCCTTTGACAAGCCCGGCAATATCCACAAAACGCATGGCCGCAGGTACGATTTTTTTAGCTTTGACCATTTCTCCTAAAACTGTTAACCGTTTATCAGGCACATCAACAACACCGACATTAGGTTCTATAGTACAAAAAGGATAATTGGCCGCCTCTGCTCCCGCTTTGGTGATAGCATTGAACAAAGTACTTTTACCGACGTTAGGCAAACCGACGATCCCTACTTCTAAATTGGTACTCACTCTGATCGCTCCTCATCTATTAGTAATACTTTATTTTACCTCAAAGGGGCTTTTTATGCAATATTATTACTGTGTCAGGATCAGTTCTATTACTTGCATCAGTCGTCTGCGTTTTCTGTTTATTTATATTTTAATAACATATTTTTTTGCAGTAAGTTCTTAAAACTTTACTTAAAGATATTTTATTACATTATTTTATGTTATAATAATAATATATTTTAGCTTGTTTGTATAAACAAGTACAAAAAGGAGCTGTTTAGATGATGGAAACAATCCAAGAGATCCTTAATTTTTCAGTCGGTAAACTGACTGTTGGCAACATTATTTCCGCACTTGTTATTTTTCTTGTCTGCCACGCAGTTATCAAAGCACTGATGGGCCCGGTCGAAAGACTGCTGGATAAACTGAAGGTAGACATGACCCTGCGCGGCTTTCTGCGCACAGTCATCAGAGTAGTACTCAATTTTGTCGCTGTCTGTATCGTTGCTGAAAGTATCGGCATCCCTATCGCTTCCCTGCTGGCAGTTTTAGGTATGTTAGGTTTGGCAGTTTCCCTGTCCGTACAGGGCGCTTTATCCAATCTTTCCAACGGTATCATGCTGCTGATCACCAAACCGTTCAAAGCAGGCGATTATATTGCCGCTGCCGGTATCGAAGGCACTGTTAAAGAAATTTCCATGCTCTGCACCAAGATCATCACTGTTGATAACAAAGATATTTTCGTGCCTAACAGTGAGATCGCCGGCGGCAAGATCACAAACTTTTCCTCGGAGCCTATCCGCCGCGTTGATATCGTCATCCGCGCAGGCTACAACAACGATATCGCCACCGTCAAAAAAGCCCTGAACGAAGCTGTTGCGGCAACAGCTAATACTTTAAATGAACCTGAACCCTTTGTCAGGCTTTCCGGTTATAAAGAATATGCTGTGGAATACACGATCCGCGTCTGGGCCCAGGGTGCCGACTATTGGAACGTCTATTTCGATCTGCTGGAAAACATCAGCAAGGCTTACGCTGCCAACGGCGTCAACGGCGCAGTTCCCGGCATGAACATCTATATGCAGGACGATAAATAATAAAATAAAAAGAACGCTTTTTTCGAAAAGCGTTCTTTTTATTTACTCTATTTACCCGCAAAATTACCGCGGCTTTCGGCTATCCCCAGCAATACTGCCAGCACTGTTGGGAAAAACAGGACGACCAGCAAATCCTCCATCTGGGTCACTTCTTTCCTTCAATCATCAGCTTATTTATGTGCGCCAGTATGCAGACAAATTCTGTATTTACGCCAGCAGGCAAAGGTCAATACGTTTAAAACTGCCAGGAACAGACATGCATTAAACTCTACAGCAGTCATTTGTTTTCACCTCTTTCCTTTACAGCATTATCATACTGCCGCTATGGCAGCAGGTAAAGTCCAGAAGCCGTAAAAACAATCCCGTTCAGCGTAAAGAAGCTGTAAATATTACCCGGGCAATAATTTTACTTTATGTTTATTAATTACCCTTCGCTTACCCGACTTCTCTTTTGCAGACTATCGGATTATAGTATAATAAAACTAACAAAAGTAAAGGGGATTTTACCATGACTAAGCCGACAACCGCCCGTGACTGTATCATAGAAGCTTTTCTGCAGCTGTGTCAGACTCTGCCCTGCGATCAAATAACCGTCTCCCAGCTGACGAAAAAAGCCGGCTACAATCGCAGTACTTTCTATGCTTACTTCAACAATACGGACGATCTGCTCAAACAACTGGAAAATGAATTCTTTCAGCTGGTCGACACGTTTCTGCCGCGCGGGCTGCGTATTTTCCGTACAGGCGTTCCTACAGCTGAAGAGCTCCTGTTGACTCAGAGATTTTTCAAAACTAACGCCCGTATTTTAGTAATGCTTCTGGGTCCTAATGGTGACCCGCGTTTTGTACATAAGCTGAAAAGCCATATTCGGAAAGTGCTGATCCAAAACCTGCAGCTGACGGTAAACGAGATGACGCCCCAGCTGCAATTATTGATAGAATTTATCATCAACGGCCATCTGCAGGTGCTGGTTTATTGCTACGAACATCAAAGTCCGCTTTCTCCGCTTGATTTCTGGCTCAAGCTGCGCAGTTTTATCGACCAGCCGGCTCTGCTGGCGGCAATGGCAGCAAAATCCGACACAACTTTATAATCTGTTGCTTGCCAAGCGGCGGTGCTTCTTCTATTATTAAATTAAGAAAACACCTAAAGGAGCCTTATGATGAATAAAAAAATTTTTATTATTATAGCAGCAGTACTGGCAGTAATAAGCGGCCTGTGGTTCTTCTTGCAACCGGACAAGCAGGACCATGCCCGGATAAGTTTATATGGTAATGTGGATATTCGCCAGTTTGACATTGGGTTTCAGGTTCCCGGTCAAATCACTAAAATGTATTTTGAAGAAGGCGACACTATCAAAGAAGGCAGTCTCGTTGCAGAAATCGACGCTGCCGATTATAAACTGCAGGAAGCCCAGGCAGAAAGCGAAGTTGCCAAAGCCTATGCATCAATGATCCAGTCCCGTTCCGTATATGACAAATATACGGTCTTATACAGTACCGGCGCCATTTCCAAGCTGGATTTTGAAACGGCAGAAAATACCTTGAAAGAAACGCAGGCTGTCTATGATGCCGCTTTAACGGCCAAAGACCTCTTAGTCAGGCAAAGTGATTATTCCCGGCTCTATGCTCTGGAAGATGGTATCGTTACGGCACGTTTGGTAGAACCAGGCACCATTGTCCAAAAGGGCACGGCAGTCTATACCTTATCCAAACCGCGGCCGATCTGGATCAGAGCGTACGTCAGTGAAGTCAATTTAGGTAATATTTACGACGGCATGCCGGCCGAAATAATAACTGACAGCATCGATCCGCAGACAGGTACCCAAAGGACTTATCAGGGCCATATCGGCTACATCTCTCCTGTCAGCGAATTCACGCCCAAAAGCGTGCAGACTACTGACCTGCGTACCGATCTCGTCTATATGATCCGCGTTTATGCCGATAATCCTGATAAGTTTCTGCGTCAGGGCATGCCTACAACTGTTACGCTTGACCTGAAGTCAGACAGAGGTAAATAACATGGCTACGGTAGTAATAAATGCTATTACTAAAAAATTTGGTACTACTACTACAGCACTGGACGGTTTAAGCCTTACTATCCCCACCGGGCAGATGACTGGCATCGTCGGCGCTGATGCCGCAGGCAAAACTACGCTGCTACGCATCATTATCGGCCTTTTGACGGCAGATACGGGGACTGTTTCCACACTCGGCTATGATCCTGCTCTGCAAAAAAAAGCCTTGATGCCGCAGATTGGTTATATGCCGCAGAAATTCGGCTTATACGAAGATCTGACTGTCCGTGAAAATCTGGAATTTTATGCTGATTTAAAATCCGTCGATAAAAATTTTGACGAACTTTTAGAATTCACCGGCCTGCGCCCTTTTCAGGAACGTCTGGCCGGCAAGCTTTCCGGCGGTATGAAGCAAAAGCTCGGTTTAGCCTGTGCACTTTTAGGCAACCCTAAATTTTTGGTCCTGGATGAACCCTCCGTCGGCGTTGACCCTATTTCACGCCGCGATCTGATGCGTCTCGTCAGGGCCACGATCAAAAATGATACCACCGTCGTCTGGTCGACCGCCTATCTGGACGAGGCCAACAGCTTTGACAACACCGTCGTCATCGACAAAGGCAGGGTCATCTATCAGGGTCCGCCGGCAGCGCTGGCTACTACCCCCGCTGAATTTGAAAGCGAAGTCATCAGGCTGATGGGCGGGTACGAGGAAAAAGAATCGCAGATCGCCGCTCATTACGTTTATCAGGAGAGCGCTGTCGAATATCCTGTCGAAGCCCTGAACCTTTTAAAAATGTACGGCAGTTTTGCCGCTGTCAAAAATAATACCTTTCACATCAAAAAAGGCGAGATTTTCGGTTTACTGGGACCTAACGGCGCCGGCAAATCCACTTCCTTTAAAATGATGTGCGGACTGGCGCGGCCCACAGAAGGAACGGCTAAAATCATGGGTGTAGACATCAGGGAAAATCCAACTTTGGCACGCTCCTTTCTGGGTTATATGGCGCAGAAATTTTCCCTGTACGGTAATATGTCCGTCCGTGAGAATCTGGAATTTTTCGCCGGCATTTATGGTATCCCTCTGGCCGAGATCGAAAAGCGGGTCGAGGCTATCGCCGGTTATTTCGGTTTGGAGTTTTATTTTGACCAGCAGTCCGAAGAACTGCCGCTGGGCATCAAGCAGCGTCTGTCCCTGGCCTGCGCGCTGATCCACAATCCGCCGATCCTCTTTCTGGATGAAGCTACCTCGGGCGTAGATGTGGTGACCCGCAAGGAATTCTGGTGTCATCTGCGGGCGCTGGCCCAAAAAGGCGTTACGATTTTGATTACCACTCATTTTATGGATGAGGCAGAATACTGCGATAACATCAGCCTGTTTTATAAAGGCGAAACGATCGCCATCGGCACACCGGCAGCCTTAAAAGCAGAAGCAGGCGCAGCCACGATGGAAGAAGCTTTTATCACGCTGATCCAGAGTAAAGACGCAGAAGGCGGTCAGCCATGAAAATTTTACGGGCTTTTATCAAAAAAGAATTTCTGCAGATCGTGCGCGATCCCAGCAGTATTTTGATCGCTTTTATTTTGCCGACTTTGTTATCTTTGATCTATATGTACGGCATCAATATGGATTCTGTCAATATCAGCCTGGGGCTCAAGCTGGATGATGCCAACCCGCGCGTGACCACTCTGGCCCGGTCTTTCAGCAATAACCGCTATCTGCAGACCCAGATCTATGACAGCAGAGACGCCATGTACAGCGACATCGTCAATTCCAAATTGCAGGGCGCCGTGGTCGTGCCCAATGATTTTACCGTAAATCTGAATAATGGCCGGCCGGCACAGATCCTGGTCATTACTGACGGCAGTGAAACCAACACGGCCAATTATGTCCAGCTCTATGCCAGCGGCGTTATTGCCCAATGGCTGGCAACGCTGGGCCACACCAGCCAGCAGCCAAACCTGATCGAACCGCAGCTCCGGGTCTGGTACAATGAGAAGGTGGACAGTCATTACTTTATCCTGCCCGGCTCTTTGGCAGTAACGATCAGCTTAGTCGGCATCCTTTTAACGGCGCTTGTCGTAGCCCGCGAATGGGAACGGGGCACGATGGAAGCTTTGCTGAGCACGCGCCTCAGCCGACTGCAGTTTGTCGCCGGTAAATATTTTTCCTATTATATTTTAGGTATCTGCTCGCTGCTCTTCAATGTTCTTTTATGCGTTACAGTCTTTGCAATCCCCTTCCGCGGTTCTTATATCATGTTATTTCTGGTCGGCAGTCTGTTTTTACTCACCTGTATGGGGATCGGTCTACTGGTTTCGACCATTTTTAAAAACCAGTTCCTGGCCTGCCAGATCTCACTGGTCATGGGCTTTTTGCCGGCACTGCTGCTTTCCGGCCTGATGTTTCCCATTTCCTCCATGCCAGCCTTTTTCAGATATTTAACAGCCGTACTGCCTCAGCGTTATTTTGTTTCCTTTATCGAAAGCGAATTTTTGGCCGGCACGATCAGTGAGATCGTACTGATCAATACGATCTATTTAGGCATTCTCTGTCTGGTGCTGTTATTTTTTGTCTACAAAAACACATTAGCGAGGTTGGAAAAATGACGGCACGATTATTTACTTTGATCATCAAAGAATTTAAAGCTATCTGGAAAGACCCCCGCAGCCGGGTCATCGTTACCATACTGCCCATCTTTCAGCTGATAATTTTTGCCAACGCTGTGACTATGGAAGTAAAAAATATCGACATGCTGGTGCTGGATAACAGCCGCAGCTATTTTTCCCGCGAGCTGATCAGCCATTTTGAGAATTCGCCCTGGTTCAATTCTGTCACGCTGGTCGACACCCCGCAGCAGCTCAAAGAAAAAATCGACATCCAGCAGGCCAGTATCGCGTTAGAGATACCCGGCGATTTTGCCGCAGCTATCAAAAATAAGACCGGCACTGCCGTCCAGCTGATAACCGACGGCAGGCAGACTAATTCTGCCGCCATCATCGGCGGTTACGCCACCCAGATCATCCAGGGTTATGCCCAGAGTCTGGCCGGCACTGATCCCAAAGTAGAGATCGTCACCAGGAACTGGTTCAATATCAATCTGGATTATAAATATTATTCACTGGTTTCCCTGATGGCGCTGATTTCTATGGTCATAGCGCTTTTACTGACCTCACTGTCTATTGCCCGGGAAAAAGAAGTCGGTACTTTCGATCAGCTGATCGTCAGCCCCCTTTCTTCAACTGAGATCCTGATCGGCAAGGCTGTGCCCGCACAGCTTTTAGCCTGGCTGCTGACGATGGTGATGCTGGCTATTTCAGTCTGGTTTTTTGATTTCCCTTTAGCCGGTTCGCTCTTTGTCTTTCTGGCCGCCGATTTTGTAGCGCTTCTGGCCCTGGTCGGCGTCGGCTTATTCATCTCCTCCCTGTGCCGTACTCAGCAGCAGGCCATTCTGGGTGTTTTCACCTTTCAAATGCCGGCAGTATTATTATCGGGCTTTATCTCCCCGATAGACAATATGCCGGTCCTGCTGCAGTATCTTACCTATCTTAATCCGCTGCGCTTTTTTCTGGTCATCGCCAAAGGCGTCTTACTGAAGGATATGGCAATGCCTTACGTTTTACTGAACCTGATCCCTCTGGCTTTGATCGCAGCATTGACACTGAGCATTGCCGGCTGGACCTTTAAAAGCAAACTGGAATAAAACAAGCAGCCTGTCTAGTTATCATAAACTATGTGAACAGGCCCATTCTCTTCTTTTATATGCGGCTGTATTGATTTTATAATTACTGTAAACAAAGTTGCCCCCTGTTTCTTTAGAAACAGGGGGCAATTTTTAAAAAACATTTAATATTTACTGATCTCGATCAAATTTCCATCCGGGTCACGCACATAAAGGCTCTGCAGCTTTCCCGACGCGCCATTACGCTCAACAATACCTGCTTCTAAAGTAAGGCCCTGCTTTTCCAGTTCCATGCGTACAAGCGTCAATTCCGTTGATGTCAGCAGACAAAGATCCAGACTGCCGGAAACAGGGTTCCCTGCCGCCGGTAAAAACTCGGCCGGGCGACGGTGGATATTGATCTTCTGCGTGCCAAAACGAAGGGCATAACGACCGTCTTTACAGAGCAGTTCCATACCCAGTACGTCACGATAAAACCAGACGCAGCGGTCAAAATCCTGAGTAGTCAAAACAAAATGATCCAAAGCTGTGATCTGCATCTTTTTCAGCTCACTTTCCATTTCACGATACTGTTTTTAATCAAAAAGCTCTGCCGTTCGGCAGAGCTTTGCTTTTTACTGCTCGTCAGCCGCAGCAACTACAGCTTTGACAGCCTTGATGAACTTCGGCCGGGCGATCATGACAAAATGGCCGCAGCCCTTGCATTTCAGCCCAAAATCCATACCTGTACGGGTAATTTCCCATTCAAAGGAACCGCAGGGATGGGCCTTTTTCATCCGTACTACGTCACCAACATTGAACTTGACGTCCAACATAGCTTATTCTACACCTTTCACCGTACTGATGTCCGTTACATCGTAACCGGCTTCACGGATCTGCTCGATGATATCCATACCATGCTGCGAAAGATCGGCACGGATCGTCAGCTCGGTAGTATCGGCATCATTGCGTTTGGTAACGACCGAAATGATATTGATGCCCTGATCGCGGAACATCCCGCCGATATCAGCGATGACGCCGACTTTATCAGTAACGTCGATAGTGATACGGGTACAGCTTTTGGCAATGCCCATAATAGTAACAAAAGCACGGAAAATATCGCTGTCTGTAATAATACCGCACAACTTGTTATCTTCATTAACGACCGGCAGAGCGTTGATCTTATGCTTATACAGGATATAGGCAACGTCCTCGATCGCGCTGTTATCGCGCACAGTGATCACGTCACGGGTCATTACGTCGCGCACCTTCAGGCGCGACAGCAGATAATTGGCTTCATAACGCGACAAAGTGCTGGCATCAGAAGGAGAAGTCCGTCCGACATCGCCGTCCGTGATAATGCCCATCACTCTTTTGATATCATCTACTACGGGAATACGGCGAAAAGCGCTGCTCTTCATCAGTTCCCTGGCTTCCAGCATGCTTTTGTCTTCCGAAATAGTTAATACGTTAGGGGTCATAAAATCTTTAACTAACATTGTCAACACGCTCCTTTTTCCGGCATCAGCCGCCCAAATAAGCCTTACGCACAGCCTCGCTGCTGGCTAATTCCTGTGCCGTGCCTGCCAAAGCGATGCGGCCGGTTTCCAATACATAAGCTTTATCGGCAATCGACAAAGCCATATTGGCGTTTTGTTCTACCAAAAGCACCGTAGTGCCGCTCTCGTTTATTTCTTTTATTATATTAAAAATTTCTTTAACAAGCAACGGTGCCAGACCCATCGAAGGCTCATCCAGAAGCAAAAGCCGAGGACGGCTCATCAGCGCACGCCCCATCGCCAGCATTTGCTGCTCGCCGCCGGAAAGAGTACCGGAAATCTGATCCTTACGTTCTAACAGCCGTGGAAATTTCTTGAAAACATCTTCCAGATCGCGGGCGATCTCGTCCTTATCACTGCGCAGATAGGCGCCCAGCTCCAGGTTTTCCATGACCGACATATTTGCAAAAACATGGCGTCCTTCCGGAACCTGACACAGTCCCATACCCACGATCTTATGCGCCGGCACACCGACGATATTTTTATCCTCAAATAAGATCGCGCCGTTTTTGGGTTTCATCAACCCTGAAATAGTACGCAGAGTCGTACTTTTACCGGCGCCGTTGGAACCGACCAGCGTTACGATCTCACCTTTCGGTACTTCGATACTGATGCCCTTGATAGCGTGGATAGCACCATAATATACATCGATATTGTCTACCTTTAACATCAGGATACCTCCTCGCCCAAGTATGCTTCGATAACACGCTTATTATTTTTGATCTCCTCCGGCGTGCCATTAGCGATACAGAAACCATATTCCAGAACATAGATCCGCTCGCAGACACCCATGACCAGACCCATATCATGTTCGATCAGCAAGATCGACAAAGAAAATTTATCCCGGATCCAGCGGATCATCTCCATCAACTCTTTGGTCTCCTGAGGGTTCATACCTGCCGCCGGTTCGTCCAAAAGCAGCAGCTTCGGTTCCGTAGCCAGGGCGCGGGCAATTTCCAGACGGCGCTGTTCACCATAAGGAAGGTTCTTGGCTGTTTCATAAGCCTTATCTTCCAGCTTGAAGATTTTTAAAAGCTCCAGCGCCTTATTGGTGATCTCATCCTCTTCGCTGAAATAGCGTCCTACACGGGCAATAGCCTCGCCTAAAGTATATTTGACATGCATATTATAAGCGATCTTGACATTGTCGATGACCGAAAGCTCGGAAAACAGGCGGATATTCTGAAAGGTACGGGCCATGCCCAGCTGCGTCACCTGATAGGATTTTTTACCGCTGGTACGCGTGCCATTGAACATGATCTCGCCCTCGGTAGGCGTATAAACACCGGTGATCATATTAAAAGCCGTAGTTTTGCCGGCACCGTTAGGCCCGATCAGGCCGATCAGCTCACCAGCCTTGATTTCCATAGAAAAGTTGGAGACAGCGCGCAAGCCGCCGAAAACCATCGAAATATCATTTACTTTCAGCAGTGCTTCCATCTTTGCCACCTCCTAAATGAAACATTTTCAAACTGAGCTCTTTATTACCGAACAGTCCCTGCGGACGGCGCAGCATCAAAACGATCAAAGTGATCGAATAAATGATCATCCGCCATTCAGGATACTCCGCCAGATAAGCGGAAATAAAAGTCAGCAGCACAGCGCCGGTGATAGCGCCGGTCATTGACCCCAGACCGCCCAAAACCACCATGGTCAAAATATCGAACGAACGCATGAAGGTAAAGGAAGCCGGATGCGCGATATAAAAATAATGCGAGAACAATACGCCCGCAGTACCGGCAAAAGCGGCACCCAGCGTAAAAGCCATAACTTTGTATTTCGTAGTATCGATACCCATGGTATCGGCAGCGATCTCATTTTCACGGATCGCCAGACAGCAGCGTCCAGGTGCTGAGTTCTTAAAGTTTTTGATGAAGAAAATAATAAAGATCATGATCCAGAAGACCCAGGGGAAGTTGGTCATCCGGGGAATACCCATCAGCCCGGAGGCCCCGCCCACGTAATCGATATTCAGGATACAGATACGAATGATCTCGCCTAAGCCCAAAGTCGCGATCGCCAGATAATCGCCATTCAGGCGCAGTGTCGGCAAACCGATCAAAAAGCCCAGAAAACCTGCGGCAACAGTACCCACGACCAATGCCAGCTCATACGGAAAGCCCAGCTTGACCGTCACGATAGCGCCGGTATAAGCACCGACTGCCAGAAAGCCCGCATGGCCGATGGAAAACTGGCCTGTATAACCGTTGATCAGATTCAGGCTAACGGACAGAATGATATTGATACAGATCAGAACGATGTTCAGTTCCCAAAACGGACCAATGATTTCTGCCGCCATCAGCCCCTGCACAACGGCAAAAAGTACGGCGCAGGCTACTAATGTCAGCAAATCTTTTTTTCTCAATGCATTCACAGCGCTCACCTACACTTTCTCACGTACATTTTTGCCCAGTATCCCAGCCGGTTTATAGAGCAAAATGAGGATCAGAATAGCGAATGCCGCAGCATCGCGGAAGGTCGAAGAAAAGAAACCGCTGACCATAGCTTCGACAACGCCCAGAATCAAACCGCCCAGCATCGCGCCGGGAATGATGCCGATACCGCCGAGTACAGCGGCAACGAAGGCTTTGATACCGGGGACCATACCCATCAGCGGGTCGATCGAATTATAGTAGATACCTACCAGAACTCCGCCGGCTGCTGCCAAAGCAGAGCCTAAAGCAAAAGTCATGGAGATAACGCGGTCAATATTGATACCCATCAAACGGGCGGCGTCGGCGTCAAACGATACGGCGCGCATGGCTTTGCCCGCTTTGGTGTTTTGTACAATGTAAGTCAGTACGGCCATCAAAATCAGCGCACTGATCAGAATGACGACCTGCTGGCTATTAACGACCAGAGGACCGAAGTGGTAAATAGTAGCTTCAAATACAGACGGGAAAGTACGTGGCTGCGGCGTTGCAACCAGGATCATACTGTATTCCAAAAAGAAAGATACGCCAATAGCCGTAATTAAAATTGCGATTCTCGGAGCGTTACGCATCGGCCGGTAAGCCACACGCTCTATAATAATACCAGCTAACGCGGCACAGGCCATAGAAAAAAGAATAGCCGGAATAAAAGAAAAACCAAACATCGTGGTTGCTATAAAGCCGAAATAAGCCCCCAACATGTAAATATCGCCGTGAGCAAAATTGATGAGCTTGATGATACCGTAGATCATTGTGTATCCCAATGCTACCAGCGCATAAATACTGCCCAGCGAAATGCCATTGATAAGCTGCTGGACAAATTGCTGCATAAAGGAACCCATATCCATAATTCCCGTCCTCCTGATCTCGTGGTTTAAACGCAATGAGGCTGTGGTAATACCACAGCCCGCACCATTGCAAAAAATTAATTGTGGATTTTTATCAAGGATTGATTTTTGTCTTGAAGGTTTGAGCGCCGTCTTTATGTTCAATGATTACCGCACTCTTGACCGGATTATGCTGCGCGTCAAAAGTCACCGTACCGGATACGCCCTGGAAGCCGTTGATTTTGGCCATAGCCTGCGCGACTTTCACCGGATCGGTATCGCCTGCGTTTTTGATTGCCTCGGCAACCAGTAAAGCAGAATCATAGGCAAGCGCTGCAAAAACGTCTGGTTTTACTTTATAAGCCTTTTCATATTCGCTGACGAACGCTTTATTCAAAGCGGAATCATCATCAGGAGAATACAAGCTGGAGAAATAAGTATTATTGAGTGCCGCCTTGCCTGCTATTTCCGGCAGCTTAGCGCTGTCCCAGCCATCGCCGCCGGCCATGGGGATCTCGATACCCATTTCACGGCCCTGCTTAACGACCATACCAACTTCCTGGTAATAACCGGGAACATAAAGAATATCCGGAGCTGCAGCTTTGATTTTAGTCAAAGTAGCTTTGAAATCGGTATCCTTTTGCAGATAGGATTCTTCAGCCACAACAGTGCCGCCGTTCTTAATAAAGTTTTCTTTGAAGAACGCCGCCAGACCTTTGGCATAGTCAGAAGAATTATCGATAAGGATCGCTGCTTTATTTGCTTTCAAATCATTTTTAGCAAAATTCGCCATAACAGTACCCTGGAACGGATCAATGAAGCAGGCGCGGAAATTATATTCTTTTGTCTTACCTGTCGCCGGGTCCACTGTAACGTTCGGATTAGTTGCCATCGGCGCAATATCCAGCACCTTACTACCGTTATTGATCGCCCCTGCAGCTATCGTAGCTGAGGAAAGGTTCGGTCCGATAACGGCAACGACCTTATCCTGAGATACCAGCTTCTGCATGGCATTGGTAGCTTCGGCTGCTTCGGACTTATTATCCGCCACAACGAGCTCCAGTTTTTTACCATTAATGCCGCCTTTGTCATTAATGTTTTTGAATGCCAGTTCGATCGCATTTTTTGAAGAAATGCCAAAACTGGCGCTGCCGCCGGTCATCTCAAGATTACCGCCGACCTTAATGGTATCGCCGGCAGCTTTCTTATCGCCGCCGCAGCCGCCAAGCATAGCTGCTAAAGCCACGCTCGCTACCATTACTGAGAATACCTTGGTAACTTTTTTCATTGTTTTTTCCCCCTCTGATGAAACTGCAAAATATATTTAATCTGACGCGGCTCAGCCGCGCCGGACTAAAAAACATCTAAAAAACAATGGATCTACCTGGGTTCTGCATTTCAATATCTTCTTTTTACAACAGCTTATTTGTTCTGGATCACAGAGTAATTTTTTCTTTAAAGGTCTGTACGCCGTCTTTCAGTTCAATTACGATCGCGCTTGTAATCGGATTATGATCTGCATCATAAGTCAGTTTTCCACTGGCAACAGGCAGGTCTTTGGTAGCAGCAATAGCAGCAGCCAGTTTGGTGCCATCAGCAGTACCGGCGCGTTTGATAGCGTCAGCCAGGATCAGACCGGCATTATAACCCTGCATACAGAAAACATCAGGTTCTTTGTTATACATGGCTTTATAACCGGCAATGAATTTTTGTACGGAAGGCTCTTTATCCTGTGCGGAATAAGCACTGGAGAAATAAGTATTGTTCAATGCTGCCGGACCGCCGATCTCAACAAGTTTCGGGCTATCCCAGCCGTCGCAGCCCAAAAGCGGAACATTCAGTCCCAATTCACGGGTCTGTTTGATGATCTTGGCAACCTCTTCATAATAACCGGGAATGTAAATTGCTTCAGGATTTGTAGATTTAATTTTAGTCAGGGCAGATTTAAAATCTAGGTCTTTAGCAAGGAAAGCCTCTTTGGCAACGATCTTGCCGCCTTTTTCTTCCATGGTTTTAGTAAAAACTTCAGCCAGACCTTTAGAATAGTCGCTGGAAGCATCATATAAGATCGCTATGTTTTTTACCTGCAGGTTTTTATCGGCAAACTCTGCCATGACCCGACCCTGGAAAGGATCGATAAAGCAGGAACGGAAAACAAATTCTTTTACCTTACCGTTTTCAACGGTGATATTCGGAGCTGTTGCGCAAGGCGCGATCAAAGGTACTTTATTAGCGGTAGTAATAGGTGTGGAAGCAGCCACACAGCCGCTGGTTGCCGGTCCGACAACAGCTATTACCTTATCCTGCGTTACCAGCTTGGTAACTGAGTTGCCTGCTTCAGAAGGCTCCGATTTATTATCGCTTTCCACGATGCGCAGCTTTTTACCGTCAATACCACCGGCCTTATTGACTTCATCAAACGCCATTTTTAAGCCGGAAAGCGTAGATTTACCGTAATTGGCAACATTGCCGGTCAGCTCAAAGCTTGCGCCTACTACGATCTCATTACTGTTTGCAGCCTCTTTCTTTTTGTCTCCGCCGCCGCAGCCTGCTGTCAGCGAAGCAAATACCATTGCAGCCAAAGCGGCACTGGCAACTTTTTTCCAGGTTTTCATGTGTTCTTTCCCCTTTTCCTTATAGTATAATTGGTTACTTCTATGCAGCAGCCGATGCTGTTCCCCTCTTAACAGTGTGTTCTTCTGGCAAAGCTACGTTTGTAACTATCTGCTCACAATTATAAATAGTTTTTCACACTTTTGTCAACTCTTTTTTTGTGAATCCGTACAAAAAACAAATAATTTACTCCGCCATTTTGTATTTTTTTGACTTTTTTCGTTTTAATGCGTTTCCAAAGGACATTTTTCCTTTCTTTGCGGATTGTATACAAAATTCATGGAAATGGCTTGGCAGCTTTTCTTTCTATGATGTATAATATTCTTGTAAGTTAATCGATTACAGATAGGAGCTCCCATGCATTATATACCCTTACTTTTTTTATGCGCGAAAGTTTTTTCCTTTATATATCACCGCGAATTGGCTCTGTTCCTGCACAATTTCCGCGTCATAGTTGAAACACGCAAAAGCCGCCAGAAGGTACATGTCGTTTTTCTTGATAAAACCACTATTTTTTTTCTGATCTATTTTCTCATTGATATTCTTTTCTTATTTTATTGTATCTGGCTCATTACAGGCGACAGCTGGGAGCCTGGCTGTATGCTGCTGTTTCTTTCTGCTTTGGAATCCTACGGCGTTCAGGGCCGCATTGCCGGTGCTTATGAAATAAGCCCGCAGGGCTACGTTTATGCCCGGATCTGGTTCAAATATCTGATGAGCGCCCAAATCATGTTCATTCTTCTGCAGCTGTTCCACGGCAACATGTAAAGCTCTTTTTTCAGAGAGCGGCAACCGTAATAAAATTTACTTTCATATGTATTACCTCAAGCGATTCTCGAAAGGGAATCGCTTTTTTATTGCCTGCATAAGAAATTACAATCCTCTGAAAATACCCTGTTTTCCGGAGAGTCTTGTGGGGGGGGGCGAATGTGTTATACTTTTGTCCGGAGGCGATTTTCTTGGATTTAAATATTAAAAATAAACTACACTGCGTAAAAAAATCTCTATTTCCTCATTTTTTTACTATATTTTTTGCGATCTTTAGTATTGCATTGGCAATTCAATTCTTAACGAGCGAATTTTTTATTTTTACTAAAATACGGCAGCTATTATGTACTACTTTGATCACAACCTGTATTTTTTCTATCTTATTAAAAAATAGAAAAATACTTTTTTATAATTATCTGGCAGCATTATTGCCATTGCTTTCCCTGCTTTTCCTCAAAATAACTGCTGATAAACCTCTGACATCCAGTGACGCTGCTTTCTATATTACGTTTTGTTTAGCAATAACCAATACCGGCTTCCTTTTATATTACTATACCTCCTATGCTCGTTACGCCAAGATTTTTTTCTTACCAGCTTTTTTATTCCAGTTCCTTTGCTTTATTTTCTCTCTTCTCGTTTGGGGCTATTACGCAGCCAGCGGACAATTTCCAAATGCTGCCACACTCCTGGCCTTTCTCCAGACAAATCCCTCCGAAGCCCTTGAATACATGCAGACAAATTTTACTATTATTACATTTGTCCTTTTTATCGGACTTATTTTAACCTATCTTTCCTGGATAACTTGTTTTATCAAACGACTGACTGCTCTTAAAATAACATTGCTTCCCCTGCTTCTGCTCGTGTTGATCAGCGCCGGTAATCTTGGGACGCTTGCTTTTAGCACAGATAATTTTCTTGTCAATATTTTCCGTGAAACGCAGACAGCTTTACATAATTATGATAGCTTCGCGCAGCAGAAAGCCGCCCGTCAAAAAGCCCTTGCCTCCCTTGCAGAGCTGAACTCTGCTTCCGCCTCCGGCGCCTACTTTTTAGTCATCGGTGAATCGCAGAACAAAGACCATATGTCTGCTTATGGTTACGAACGGCCCACAACGCCCTGGCTTGACTCCATGACAGATCAGAAAAACTTTTTTCTCTTTCAAAACGCTTATGCCTGCCACAGCCATACCGTTCCGGTGCTTACCTATGCTCTGACCGCTAAAAATCAGTATAATGCCTTAGCATTGGAAAACGCCGCTTCTATTATCGAAGTCGCCCAGGCTGCCGGCTTTCAAACTGTCTGGATCAGCAATCAGGTAAAATACAGTGCCTGGGACACACCGGTATCCGTAATTGCCGATCAGGCGCAAACCCAATACTGGCTTAACGGCCATCTCGGCGAAACTACTCAGACCACCCGTTATGACCTCAGTCTTGTCGATGTTTTAAAAACATTACCACTAGCTGACAAAACTTTGGTAGTGCTTCACCTCATGGGCAATCATGGTTCTTATCAGGAGCGTTATCCCCACAAATTTCAGCGCTGGTCCAATACCGATAAAGGCAGAAATATCGATACTTATGATAACAGCATTCTCTATAATGATTACGTTATGCAGAATCTTTTTCAGTTTATTGAACAGCTGCCTGGCTTTCAGGGACTGGTTTATTTTTCTGATCACGCTGATGATGTTGATGCCAATCTAAGCCATGATTCTTCACGATTTACATTTAATATGGTGCATATTCCGTTCTACACTTATTTTTCTGAAGCTTATGCCCAAAATAATCCCCAGGTCATCGACGCTTGCCAGCAGAATCGTTCCGCATATTTTACTAACGATCTTATTTTTGATACCATGACTGATATTATGCAGATTCATTTGCCTGCATTAAAAACAGAAAATTCCCTGGTTAACAAAAATTACCAACATACCCACGCAGACCTGAAAACTTTATATGGCAAAAAAAGCCTTAATGAAGATCCTCTTATAAGGAAGGAATAATAATGAAAAAACTTTTTATTTTATCAGTCATAATATTAGGTACAATTGCATACTACGGGGGGGCACAAACACAAACTAACTTATTTAATAAGGGCCTTAATCGTCTCTATTCTTATAACTTACCAGCACCAATAGATTCCTTTTTAGCGAAGAAATTTCTTCCTCAAAACTTTTGGCTGCATCGCACTAATAGTACCGCCAAATTAGATCAGTTTATTGATAAATATAACGGTTTTGAAATGGATATGATCTATTATCCTGAAAACCATGCTTTTGAAAATTCGCATGATGAAGTTTCACTGGAAAAATATTCACTGGAGAATCAACTTATTTATTTTAAACAGCATAATATTACTACACCTAATTTATGGTTAGATTTTAAAAATCTGACCACTGCAAATGCCCTATCATCGCTAAATACATTAAATACTTTATTAAACAATTATCATATAAATAAGCAAAATATCTGGATAGAAAGCAGCAACTTTCAATCTCTTGCACTTTTTAAAAAGGCGGGATATAAAACCAGCTATTATTTTCCATACTATGATTTGAAAAACATGTCCAGTACAGAAATAACAACTATTAAAGAACGTACTGAACAAATTGCCACTTCTTCGGGAATCAACGCAATCTCTTTTGATGGAATTTATTATGACTTTATTAATACTTTAACGCTTCCTCAAAATTTGTCCCTTCTGACTTGGCTGCATACTAAAAACTGGCGACAAGTATTTTGGGCTCCTGAAAATAAAAAATTTCTTCTTGATGACAGAATAAAAATAATTCTAGTAAAAGATAAAGGTAAATTTAATCGCTGATCTACAAAAAACGCTCACAAATCAATTGTGAGCGTTTTTTATCTCGTTTACGAGCCAACGTATTCGTTTTTTGCCAGACAGGCTTTAAAAGTCATTTATAGCGATGACTTTTGGACCTGCTTTTTCTTACTTTTGCTGTAATACTTCCTGCTCTTCTTTAGAAAGTACATACTGAGATTTTCCGGCTGTTACCGGTTTGGCATAACAGCGATTTTCTTCACGGCCATAAATGCTGGAAAGTACGACGCCGTTATTTTCTTCGTCAACCAGCGCCAGTGAATAACTTAAGTCACTGCCGGTATTATCAAAAGCATTATATCTTAATACCCGCAGATTCTGCACACAGCTTTTCAGGCGCAGTCTCAACTCATCACGGCTTTTTTCTAAAGCCGCTATTTGGGCTTCCGCGCTGCGCACATCTTCCAGAGTCTGGGTAAGTACTTCATCCAGATCCATCGTCGTGCCTTTGGTAAAATAATCATACTTCCACTGCAGCTTGCTCAGCTTACTGTTCATCTTTACCAGCATCACCAGCAAAAATACTATCAATACCAGCAATACTGCTACTATGATCAGCAGATTACCGCTTAAAATTTGATTGATCTGTTCCATTGTTCTTTCTTCTCCCTTTACAAAAGACCTAAAACTGTAACGATGACGCCTGCCCAAAGTACTGCCGGCAGCAGATTGGAAATGCGGATCTGCACTACCTTCAGCATATTGACGCCGATCGCCATGATCAGTACTCCGCCTGTAGCGGTTACTTCATTTAAAATACCGGCAGTCAATACCGGCTCCAGCACACCTGCTAAGAGCGTCAGGGTCCCCTGATACAACAGTACGCTTACTGCCGACAGCGCGACACCGATACCCAGATTAGCCGTCAGGATGATCGCTATGATACCATCCAGTGTTGATTTCGCAAACAAAATCGTTGTATCGCCTTTCAGGCCGTCCTGCAGGCTGCCGATAATAGCCATCGCACCTACACAATAGATCAGGCTGGCTGCCACAAAACCTTCCCCGATCGCTTTGGCAGCTCCGGCATCACGCCCACCAATAAGCTTACTGCCGATCCAGTCACCAAAGCTTTGCAGTTTGGAATCAATATCAACAGCTTCACCAACGATAGCTCCTAAAACAATACTGAAAATGACCACCATGATATTTTCACTTTTAAAAGCCATCTGCACGCCAATAACAATGATGCACAATGCCACACCCTGCATGATGCTTTCCTGCCATTTTTCAGGCAGTCCGCGGCGCAGCAGCAATCCTGCGGCAGCTCCGATCAAAATCGACCCGGAGTTAACCAGCGTTCCCAAACCGATCATAACTCCCCTCCCGGTAAGCGCTGCACTTGCAGGCTTCTTTGCACTTACGTCTTCCCCTCATCAATGTAGCCTGCTTCATTTTAAACAGAAAGCCAGGGTTTCTTTCTTTTTACCGGCTCCTGTGCCGGTTTGTTCAGCAGATCATAGATGCGCTCCAGATCCTCCGGAGAATAATATTCGATCTCGATTTTACCCTGTCTGGTATCTTTGGGAACTACTTTGACTTTCGTGCCCAATAACTCCACCAGACGGTTTTGGAAATCACTGGCAAAAACGTCCTTCTGCGCTGCCGATCCTGCTTTCTTTGCAGGCGCCTTGCTGCCAAGCACCGTTACGGTTTCCTTAGCTACCTTAACCTTGCGCCCGGCCTTCAGCTCTTTGACCACATCTTCCACGGTCCGCGAACTCCAGCCTCTTTCCATGATCGCCGTCGCCACTTCCAGCTGCTGCTTTTCATTATCCAGAGACAGCAATGGTTTAACCTGCCCCATCGTCAATGTTTCACGTGAAACATATTCCCTGATCTGCTGCGGCAGATTCAGCAGCCGCAGAATATTTGCCACTGCAGTACGGCTGCGGCCAACCTTTTTAGCAGCCTCTTCCTGCGTCAGCTTGCACTCAGTCATCAGACGTTTGATGCCTTCTGCTTCTTCTACAGGATTAAGGTCATGCCGCTGGATATTTTCGACCAGCGCTATTTCCATCATCGTTGCGTCGTCATAATCGCGAATGATCACCGGCACCGTTTTCAGCTTGGCTTCCTTCGAAGCACGCCAGCGGCGTTCACCGGCGACGATCTCATACTTGCGGCCGTGTTTACGTACCACCAGCGGCTGGATGACCCCATGCAGCTTGATAGATTCAACTAATTCCGCCAGTTTCTCGGCGTCAAAAACCTGCCGCGGCTGATGCGGATTAGGAACGATATCTTTCAGCAGCAGCTCCTGTTTCTCTTCATCGCTACGTACAGGTTCTACAACGGTATCGACCGGCCCCGCCGCCTCGCCAAAAATTGCGCCCAGACCTTTACCCAAACCTTTTTTATTCATCACCGATCACCTCCCGCGCCAGCTCCTGGTAAACCATTGCTCCTTTAGATTTGGGATCGTAGACAATGACTGGCTGCCCGTGGCTGGGAGCCTCACTCAGTCGCACATTGCGGGGGATAATAGTATTGTACATTTTTGTTTCAAAATATTTTTTTACTTCGTCAACGACGTCTGTAGATAAATTGGTCCGCGCGTCATACATCGTCATTACTACGCCTTCCAGCTTCAAGGCCGGATTAAGGTTCCGCTGTACCAATTTAATAGTGTTCATCAGCTGGCTGACGCCTTCCAGCGCATAAAACTCGCACTGGATCGGAATCAGCACTGAACTGGCCGCCGTCAGCGCATTGATCGTCAACAGCCCCAAAGACGGCGGACAATCGATCAATACATAATCATAGTCATGCTTGACCCGTTCCAAAGCCCGCTTCAGGCGTCCTTCCCTGTTCATCAGGCTTACCAGCTCGATCTCTGCTCCCGCCAGCTGGATCGTCGCCGGCAGCACGTCCAGATTTTCATAAGCGCTGCGCATGATCAGTTCTTTCATCGGCACATCATCGATCAGCGTATCATAAATACACTTTTTAATGTCACGCTTATCAAAGCCCAAACCGCTGGTAGAATTGCCCTGCGGATCAGAATCTATCAATAAAACCTTACGCCCTTTTTGTGCCAGACATGCCGCTAAATTGACTGTCGTCGTAGTTTTGCCGACACCGCCTTTTTGGTTGGCAATAGCGATAACCTTAACCAAAATCTTCACCTCACCCTTACTATCTTCAAAATAAAATCTTTACCTTTCATCTGGTTCTCATTTTATCACAAATTATGTGTTTCACCTATAGTAAAAACTAAAAATCACTTATTTTCTTTCCATATTTAAGGTATTTTAGCTTCTCTTTACCTCAAAATGTTTCACGTGAAACATCGCTGCTAAAATCGTCGCTACGGCGCTGCCTGTGGCTTGCCTGTTGTCAGCGACGACACAACCTCATCCGCTAACTTCTGGCGTTTTTTATCAACAGAACCCACAGCTTTATCCACACATTCAATAAAAATCTGCTTTACCTGAATTTTATTTAGACATGCTTTTTACTTTACAAAACCTTTTCCATTGAAATATGCGGACAAAATTCATCTAAATATACTGTGCCCCGTTCCGCATACCCTAAAGTCTGATAAAAACCGCTGGCACGGCACTGAGCTGACAGGCTTATTTTCTTTCCACCAGCTCTGCGAGCTTCTTCTTCCAAAGCCAGCATGATCTGTTCACCTAAATGCCTGCCCCGATACTCCTACAAAACAGCTACCCTGCCAATAACAAATTCGCCCTGCTGCTCTCCCGGCAGTAACCTGCCTGTGGCAACAGCCTGCCCCTCCATAAATAAAACCGCATGCGGTACCTGTGCATCAAGTTCGTCAAATTCATTTTCAAAGCCCTGTTCTTCCACAAAAACCTGCTCTCTGATCTTCCTGGCCTCTGCACATAAACAATTATAAATTTTTATCATCTGCCTGCTCCCTCAGTAAAAAAGCGCCCAAATCTACACCTTCCAGACCTACGGCGTAAACTTGAACACTTAGTTATTTTCTTCATCCGGTGACAAAGAATTAAGCTCTCTATTTTTTAATTGCCGTCATTATAACATACGCATCCTGTTATTTCAATACCTGCTCCCCATCCTGCTGCAATAGCTGCTGCCGGTACACGCCTATTTTATCCTGCAGGTTTTCGCTGTACTGCTGCCATTTTTTTACTTCTCCCGCTACGAACTCCTGATGTGCAAGCAGCAGCTCTAAGCGTTCGGCAATAGTGCCGGCCCCTGCATAACGCAATTGGGCATAGCTTTTTATATCACGCAGCAACATCCCGGTTGCTTTTAATTTACATAAAAACTGTACCCATTCCTTATCCGCTTCCATATAATTGCGGCAGCCGTTTTGATCACGCTGCACAGCCAGTAAGCCCTTTTTTTCATAATACCTTAAGGTATAGGTACTGATGCCTGTTAATTCCGCAAATGCACCGATTTTCATTTTTTATCCTCAGCCCTTGACTTAGAGTATAGTCTAAAACTTATACTTCAATTGTAATCATTTTGGAGGTGAAAGTAAATGTCTGATACTCATTTTACAACAGGAATGCAAAATTTAAAGAAAATCGACGGTGCGGCAGGTGTCAAGGTCATCGAAAGTCTAAACGATATCGCCCCCGATCTGGGTCGCTATATCGTAGAATTCGCTTTTGGCCAGATCTATGCCCGCCCCGGTCTCAGTCTGCAGGAACGGGAACTGCTGACGCTGGCAAGCCTTTTAACGTCCGGCGGCTGTGAAGCGCAGCTCCGGGTACATATCCGGGCAGCATTACATGTCGGCGTAAAAAAAGAAAAAATCCTTGAAGCTTTGCTGCACTGCATACCCTACACAGGTTTCCCCAAGGTCTTGAATGCTGTTGCCGTTGCCCGGCAGGTCTTTACTGACGAATAAATTTGCAGTAATCGTCTGAACTGCTTATACTTAAGTCAACATCATATGGAAGGAAGTCTTTGTATGCAATTACAGCTTTTACCTCAGACCTTTGCCGTCTGCCAGCTGCAGGATACCTCACAGATAAACTGGCAGCTGCCCTTATATTTTTTCAGCAAAACAGCTGATGAACTTTCACTGGTCTGCCCCGAAGCCGCTCTTCCTGCGGCGGTGCTGCAATGCGAACGCGGCTGGCGCGCCCTGAAGATCTGCGGCACACTTGATTTTGGTTTGGTAGGTATCCTCGCTAAAATTTCCGGCCTGCTGGCAAAAGCCGGTATCAGTATTTTTGCCGTTTCTACCTATAATACCGACTATATCCTGATCAAGGCGGCTCACTTAGACAAAGCCGTTACGGCCTTAAGCATCAACGGTTACCAGATAACTGCATAAAACCAAAAGAGATGTTTCACGTGAAACATCTCTTTTTTTGCCTGCGGTTCATTTGATCTATATATCATCTTGCAGAGTCTGTCACATCTTTCTGCAAAAATACCAGCGTCAAATTTTCACCTGCCTGTTGTTCTTTAAAACTCTTATAACCAGCCTTTTCATACAGCAGTAAATTTCTCATACTTCTGCTGCTCGTAAAAAGCTCATAACGCCTTCCCACAACAGTACGCTCAATCTCTTGCAGCAAGCGGCCGCCTAACCCCTGCCTCTGATAGGCAGGATGCACCATCAATTTTCCAATATATACACTGTCTTCCTGCTTCTGTGCGCGAATCGAACCGATTATTCTGCCTGTCGGATCGACAAGTTTTAAAATCACGCCCCGTGCAAATTCTTGCTGTACTTCAGCCAGAGTTTGCCTAAGCGGAGGAATATCCTCATCCCCCAATAGCAGGGCCTCACTCTGATATGCTAAATATTGTAATTGCAAAATGCTTTCTAAATCCTCTGCCTCTGCTCTGATAATGCTAAAACTTTTCATATCGCTCCTACTCTTTCATCAGTCACACCGTCTTTAAAGACCGTTCCAGATAAATCATATCTTTTAACTGTCTACCCTTTTCCAAAATTGGCAGGGGATAATTATCTGTAAAAAAGTCTTTTACAATGTAGCTTCTCTTAAACCCACAGGCTTCATAAAAATGCAAAGTCCAGGGGACGTCACCTGTGCCGACCAGCATTTTTGTTCCCCAGCGGCTATACAAACGGCACATTTCTGTCACTAAAAAACGTCCATAGCCCCGGCGCTGCTCCTGCGGCCAGACTGCCAGATTTTTAACTTCAAATACAGTCTTCTTTTCCCTGGTTACGACAACCGTTGCTTTCAGACCGCCCTTATATAAAGCGAACAGCTCTCCCCGTTCCAGATACTTATCCAGCATTTTCTCATCTTCGTCGCCTAAAAGCAGTAATTGTAAAAAATCTTTTTTCGCTTCTGTCACCAGCAGCACAGCCAGGCTGTCCGGCGCGTCCTGCAGCCAAATGTCACGTTCAATGGTATAAAGAAAATGCGGCATTTCCTGACTACGGTAGCTTTTTATAAACCTGCTCTTTACTTTCAGGCCCAGTTTTTCAGCAACATGCTGTGAAGCAAAATTATTCGTTCTGATCTGCGCCGTCAATGTTTGCAGCTGCATTTTATGAAAAGCATATTGACACAAAGCCGCCGCGCCTTCTCCTGCATACCCCTGCCGCCAGTATTTCCTGTGCAGAATATAACCTATCCCAATATGGTCTTCTCCCGCTGCCTGCTCCTTCAAAATTCCCATCACACCAACAAAGCTGCCGTCATTTTTCAACCGAACGGCCCAATAACTATAACCATCTGCGGCATAACGGCGAAGATTTTCTTTCAGCCAGTCCTGTACCTCCACCTTAGTAAAGCCATGCTCCCAGGCATACATGACCTCCGGATCGCCCAGCAGTATTTCCAGCTCTGCCAGATCACCAGGCTCCAGCAGAGAAAATTCCAACCGCTCAGTTATTAAGAACGGCACTGTCCTTTTAACTTTCATCAGCCCGCCACTCCATTTTCATTATTTACCACTGCTTTTCTGCAAACAACAATATCTGTTAGATTCTTTTAGCCAAAGTCACCGTCCTGGCAGCAAAACCATATTGTTCATAAAAACGGACAGCCTGTTCATTTCCCACAACCACCTTCAGCTCTAACAAAGTAAGCCGCAGCTGTCCCAACTGCTCCAGCATCCACTGCATCAGCAATTTACCGGCACCCTGTCCGCGCATCGCTTGTCTGATATAAAGATAGTCGATACTGCCGCAGCCGCCAGTATGTGAAAAAACGCAAAAACCCTGCCAGTTACTTCCATCGCTCAGAATAGCGGCAACAGTATTCCCTGCTCCGATACCCTGCTGCAGGATTTGTATCTTTTCGTCAATATTGAGCAGAGGATACAGTCCCTGAAAATTTACAGCGACCTGATTGTGGTGGTCGGCCAGCTCCATTAGCATAGGCTTCAAGGCACCAACTTTTTTCATCGGCAATATTTCTATTGTTAACATCCTCTCCCACCTTCCGGTTTTATCTCGTACAGGCTCGAATAAATTTTTCCGGTACATCCATTCTTCTCGCAGCCGCTTCTACTGTCATACCACTGTCAAGAAATCTTCTGCAGACAGACTTCATGTTTTCGCCGACCTCCAGAATATGCCTGTCCGGATCGTAAAAACGGACCACCCGTTGACCCCAGCTGTGCTCCCGCACAGGATGAACATAAACAAGTCCTTTAATTGCTGCCAGTTTCTCGAGGAACTCATCAAAAGCATCTTCTTCAAAGTACAGCTCCGCAGCATTACCGCCAAAATTTATACTTTGAGCATCCTTACTGATAAATTCACACCAGCTTTCCTGAGTCTGCAAAGCCACTCCGCCTGTCAACGTAACATTCGCACCCAGATCCATAGTAACTCTCAGTCCTAAAACCTCTTTATAGAATTTGACTGAGCGCTCCATATCGGCCACAACCAGCAATGCTGCCTGAAATTTCATCAATCTCTACCTTCCTTCTTTATTATTTCTGCCCTTGCCCTGGCAGACACCTGAGATGCAAAATTGGAAACGGCTTCCCCTGTCCATCCAGCTCCGAGCGCGCATATTTTTTAAAGCCGTACTTTTGATAAAAACCATAGGCCTGAGGATTCTGCTCATTAACATCTACTTCTGTAACACCAAGCCTGCTGACAGCGTGGCCTAACAATTTTGAACCCCCGCCCTGCCCCCGCATACTGCTTTCAATAAAGAGCATTTCCAGTTTTTTTCCATCGATACCCATGAAGCCTTTATAACCATTGTCCGCAGCTTTCAGCACCCACAATTCCGGAATAAATTCCAGACCCTGGCGCACCAGCGGTCGTAAGGCTTCAATATCAGCTTCTTCCAGAAAAGTATGGGTCTGACGCACCGAATCTTCCCAAATAAGCACCAATGCTTCCAGCAGTTCCGTTTCCCGTTCTGTGATTTTTATTATTTCCATTATGCTTTCCTCTGTTCGCTTCTGTTATTAGTAAAAAGAGGATGTTTCACGTGAAACATCCTCTTGACAATGCTTCTGCCTTGATGAGCCGTTAATTATGGCGCACCATCTCAGCAGTTATCTCACGCAGAGAAAACGCCCCGCACATCGCCATGGTATCTTTCAGTTCAGCAGCCAGCTTTTCGATGTATATCCTGACCCCTTCTTTACCGCCGCCAAAAACAGCCGTCACAAAAGGTCTGGCTATAACGACAGCGTCAGCTCCTAAGGCCAGTGCTTTAAAAATATCCACGCCACTGCGGATACCGCCGTCCACAATAATTTTCATTTTTCCGTCTACTGCCGCGGCGATCTCCGGCAATACTTCTGCCGTTGCGGCACACTGGTCCAGCACGCGTCCGCCATGATTAGAAACAATGATGGCCTGCGCGCCGGCCTGCTGTGCTTTTAAAGCCGCTTTGGCCGTCATAATACCTTTGACGATAAACGGTACTCCTGCCATGTGTGCGATCTCTGCCAGTTCTTCAACAGATTTGCTGCCTGCCGGCGGCGTCATATTCTGCAAAAACGGCAACCCTGCCGCATCAATATCCATAGCTACGGCAAAGGCTCCTGCCTGCCGCACCAGCGCCAGCTTTTCCTGAATCGTTTCCAGGTTCCAGGGTTTGACTGTAGGAATACCCTGACCGTTGACGGCGCTGATAGCCTGTGTTGCCGCCACCATCACGCTGCTGTCCAGCCCGTCGCCTGTAAAAGCGGCAATACCATTTTCTGCACAGGCCGACACCAGCACCTCATTATAAGTCACGTCACTATAAGCATCGCTGTAATGCATTGCCACCGCTCCGACGGGACCTGCAAAAAAAGGATAGCTAAACTGCTTGCCAAACAGCTCCAGACTGGTATCGATCTGCTTTTTTTCACACAGCGTATCCATATTGACACGGATCTCCTGCCATTTCTGATAATTACGGATAGCTGTATCGCCTACACCCTTGGCTCCTGGTCCCGGCATCGTATTTCTGCAGGCTACGCCGTTGCAGATCGGGCAAGCCTTACATTTAGTACCGATCTTTGTACGTGCTGTTTGTAAAACTTCATTATAATCCATAGAATTACCCCTCCCTTATTCTCCTGTCACCTTGTTTCTATTTTACTACATCCGCCGGATTTGTACAGAAATATTCTTATAAACAGATAAAGAAAAACAGCGGCCTTTTTGCAGACCACTGCTTCAGTAAAATCAAAATAACCGCGGTTCTTTGGGTTTCTTTGTATTGCGGATCCTTAAAGTCACCAGCACATCGCCGTCTTCAACATCCTGTTCCATCGATACGGGAATACCGACATCTTTGATAGTAGAAACGATTTGCTTGATGCTGTTCAGATAAATACGTACATCATTAACGATCACCAGACGTTTTTTCTTAGGCGTTACTTCTCCTGCTCCGGCTTCCAGATATTTTTTGACATATTCTTCTGTCTGCCGCACACTGAGATTATTTTTTACAATCGCTTCTACGATCTGCAGCTGCTCTGCTTCTGTCGGCAATTTAAGCAAAACTCTGGCATGCCGTTCCGTCAGTCCGTTTTTGCGCAGAGCTTCACGCACGGCTTGCGGCAAACGCAGCAAACGCAGCTTATTAGCAATAGTAGACTGCTTTTTACCAACTCTGGCAGCCATAGAGTCCTGGGTCAGATGGAATTCGTTCATCAGCATTTCGTAGCCTTCGGCTTCTTCCAAATAATGCAGATCTTCACGCTGCAGGTTTTCTATCAAAGCGATCTCCGCTATCTGCTGCTGAGTATAATCACTGATAATAACAGGGATCTCACCCAATGCCGCCATTTTGGAAGCACGCAGCCTCCGCTCGCCGGCAATAAGCAGATAATTGCCGCTGCCATCTTCCATAGGCGCAACCAAAAGCGGTTGTAAAACGCCATATTGGGCAATCGAAGCTGCCAGATCCTGCAGACCTTCTTCATCAAAGGTTTTGCGCGGCTGATAGGGATTAGGTATGACCTTAGCCACAGGCACCCGCACGACCTCGATCGCTTTGCTGCTGTGCTTAGTCCCCATTTCCGTACGTCCTGCTTCTAAAACAGAAAATCCATCATCAACTGTCATAAACTTAACCTCCACTATTTATTCCAGGGGCTGTTTGTCAGGTAAACCCGCTTTACGCGGATACGCTTTAGGAGTAGTTTTCAGCTTGGCTATTTTCACAATAGCACGTCCATCATCCAGTCCTGGAAGTTTTACGGCTTCAGCGCTTACCAGACGCCCGCCTAAAAGCTGCAGCGCTTTACCGGCAGCAGCGATTTCTTCCTGATATTTGCTGCCTTTCAGAGCAATAAAGCTGCCGCCTGTTTTGACTAAGGGCAGGCAGTATTCAGCCAAAACGCTGAGCCTGGCCACGGCCCTCGCCGTTACCAGATCATATTTTTCACGATGCTGCGGGTCTCTGCCGGCATCTTCGGCCCGTAAATGCACGCAGCGGATGCCTTTTAACCCCAACCCGTCAATAACTGTCTCTAAAAATTTCAGCCTTTTAGCCAGCGAATCGATCAGCGTCACCTTTAAAGAGGGACAGTAGATCTTTAATGGTATCCCAGGAAAGCCTGCCCCGGTACCAACATCGGCCAAAGTTTTTTCAGTAAACAGCTTCTCATCAAAGGCCAGCAAAGAATCGATCATATGCTTTACAGCTACTTCTTCCGGTTCTGTGATCGCCGTCAGATTCATTACTTTGTTTGTTTCTACAAGCAGCTCATAATAAATACTGAATTGCTCCAGCTGCCGGTCTGTAAAGCTCAGCCCTGCTTCCTGTCCCTTTAGGCGCATTATCTCTGCAAAATTCATGATTGCTGTTCCTTCCTGCGCATGACTTCTAAAGCGATCATCAAAACACTGACATCAGCAGGAGAAACACCGGAAATACGTGAAGCCTGCCCGATAGAAGTCGGTTTAACTTTAGCCAGCTTTTCAGCCGCTTCAGAAGAAAGCTCTTTGATGCTCAGATAATCAACAGCTGCCGGTATTTTTTTATTTTCCAGCTTTAAGGCTTTTTCAACTTCCTGTTTTTGTTTATTGATATAGCCTTCATATTTGGCAAAAATCTCTACCTGCTCGGCAACTACCCCCGGCAAGTCCGGCACTGCAAAAGCCTGTCTCAATTTTTCATAAGTCATTTCACTGCGCCGCAGCAGATCCAGCAGCGACATTCCCGAACGAATCGGCGCCGTTCCCAGTTCTGCCAATTTCGCCAGCACCTCTGCATTAGGCGGCAAATGTGTATTGCCCAATGTCTGCAAAGTCCGTTCCAGTAAGCTGCGCTTGGCAGTAAAGGCTTCATAACGGGCATCGTCTACCAGACCAACAGCCCTGCCTTTTTCCGTCAGCCGCAGATCAGCATTATCCTGCCGCAGCAGCAGCCGGTATTCAGCACGCGAAGTCATCATGCGGTAAGGCTCGTTCGTTCCCTTTGTTACCAGATCGTCGATCAGAACACCCAGATAGCCGTCACTGCGGCTTAAAAGCAGCGGCTCTTTGCCCCGGATCTTCTGCATGGCAGTGACGCCAGCCATCAGACCCTGCGCCGCAGCTTCTTCATAGCCACTGGTGCCATTGGCCTGCCCGGCAGAAAAAAGTCCGCTGATAGCCTTATGTTCCAGAGTTGTTTTTAATTGCAGCGGATCAAGGCAATCATAATCGATAGCATAACCGGCACGCATCATCCGGCAATTTTCCAGCCCGGGTATCGTCTGCATAAACTGCAGCTGCACATGTGCCGGCAAAGACGAAGACATTCCCTGCACATACATTTCATTAGTCCGCAGACCTTCCGGCTCGACAAATAGCTGATGCCGTTCTTTATCGGCAAAACGTACGATCTTTGCCTCAATAGAAGGACAGTAGCGCGGCCCGACGCCTTCGATCATACCATTGAACATTCCTGACAGGTGCAGATTATCACGGATGATCTTATGAGTAGCCGCATTAGTATAAGTCAGCCAGCAGGGAATCTGCTTTCTTTCCGTGATCGTACTCATAAAAGAAAAATTACGCACCTGTTCATCGCCGTATTGGGCTTCCATTTTACTGTAATCCAGGCTGCGGGCGTCGATACGCGCCGGCGTACCTGTTTTGAAACGCATCAGTTCTACTCCATGCTCCAGCAGAGATGATGACAGCTTATTGGCTGAGCGCAGTCCGTTAGGACCGGATTCATAATTGACCTGACCGTAAACTATACGGCCGCGCAGATAGGTGCCGGTAGCCAGAATAACGCATTTCGCTTCAAAAACTTCGCCTGTCTCGGCTTCCACGCCCACTACGGCGCCATTTTCGACTAACAATTTATCAATCATCAATTGCTTGACGTCTAAATTTTCCTGATTTTCTACGACCTGCTTCATCAGCGTATGGTAAAAGGGCTTATCTGCCTGCGCTCTTAAAGCGTGGACAGCGTAACCTTTGCCGGTATTTAAAAGCCGCATCTGGATGCAGGCTTCATCAGCAGTCAGACCCATCTGCCCGCCCAAGGCATCGATCTCGCGCACTAAATGCCCCTTGGCCGGCCCGCCGACGGAAGGGTTACAGGGCATCAACGCAATATTATCCAAAGACAACGTCGCCAGCAGTGTCCTGCCGCCCATCCGTGCGGCAGCCAGAGCCGCTTCTACTCCGGCATGGCCAGCACCAATAACGACGACATCATAATTATCAGTAATATACATTCTGTCACCTACAAACTCAACTCTTATTTCCCAACGCAGAATTTTGAAAAGATCTCATTAATGATTTCGTCCTGCAGAGTATCACCAGTGATCGAACCCATCGCAGCTATCGCCTTATGCAGATCGATAACGATACAATCATAAGGAAGCATCGAAGCGGCCGCCCGTATGGCATCTTCCACACTGAGCAAGGCTTCACGCAGCAGTTTTTCATGACGTGCGTTCTGTACATAAGCACCGCCTGCCAAAGCATGCTCTGAACCATAAACATAATTTTGCAGCCAGGCCGTAAACTGTTCCAGCCCGCCGCCGGTCTTAGCAGATAAAAGCAGTACTCTGTCTGCGCCAAACCGTTTTTGCAAAGCTGCCAGATCATTGACCTGCGGCTGGTCACCTTTGTTTACTATTATAACACATGGCTTGCCTTCGACCGCATGTAAAATTTCTTCATCTTCTTCAGTCAAAGGCTGCGAGCCGTCTAAGACGACCACTGCCAGTTCTGCTTTATCCAGACGTTCTTTACTTCTGGCAACGCCGATCTGCTCCACATAATCTTCAGTCTGCCTGATACCGGCTGTATCGACTAAAACTAAAGGTACGCTGCCCAAGAGCAGCTGTTCTTCGATCACATCGCGCGTAGTTCCGGCATATTCTGAAACTATGGCCCGTTCCTCACTCAGCAGGGCATTTAAAAGACTTGATTTACCTACGTTAGGACGGCCGACAATAACTGTCTGCAATCCTTCGCGCAATATTTTCCCGGTATGGGCATGCTTCAGCAGGTATTCCAGTTCCTGTTTTACTTTTTCCATACCTTCGCTGACCGTATGAAAAGTTATTTCTTCAATATCATCTTCAGGGTAGTCGATAACCGCTTCCAAATTAACGACAAGATCCAGTAAATTCCGGCGCAGGCCTTTAATCTTTTTGGACAGCTGCCCGTCCTGCTGGCGTACTGCCATTTTTAAAGATGCTTCGCTGCGGGATTTAATAATATCCATCACCGCTTCCGCCTGGATCAGATCGATCCTCCCATTTAAAAAAGCTCTTTTCGTAAACTCTCCCGGTTCGGCCGGGCGCGCGCCCAGTTTATAAGTTAAACCCAGTATGGTTTTTAAAGACTGCAGACCGCCATGACTTTGGATCTCCACCACATCTTCAGCAGTATAAGAACGCGGTCCCCGCATATAAACAGCGAGCACTTCGTCTATTTTATTATTTGCTTCATCAACTACGTGTCCATAAACCAGCAGATGTGATGCATGCTCTGTCAGTTTTTTACCTGATACCGACTGGAACATTTTATCTCCGATAGCGGCTGCTTCATTGCCGCTGATACGGACTATACCCACTGCGCCTTCGCCTAAAGCCGTAATAACGGCGCTGATCGTATCGCCAGTTTCCGCAACAGGATGCTTCTTTACCATAATTACTCTCCAATAGAGAAACCCAGTAACATAAATTACTGGGTCTCAGACACAAATTATTTTTTTAATTCGATCACTACTTTACGATAAGGTTCTTCGCCTTCGCTCAAAGTAGTGATGCGGCGATCATTCTGTAAAGCCATATGAATGATCTTTCTTTCATGCGGATTCATCGGTTCAAGAACGACTCTTTCACCATTACGTTTAACTTTGTCAGCCAGACGGACAGCCAGACGGCTCAAAGTTTCGATTCTCCGTTCCCGGTAATCTTCAACGTCGATAATAAGACGGATTCTTTCACTGGAATTTTTATTGGCAACAAGATTGGTCAGATATTGCAGCGCATCCAGGGTCTGGCCATGTTTACCGATCAGGATCCCCATATCCGGACCATGCAGTTTTAAAGTAACAGTACCGTCAGCTTTATTAACGAATTTTTCCATAACCACCTCAATTTTCATTGAGAGGAAAATTTTCTGTAAAAATTCCTTACCGGCCTGAACTGCTTCTTCATCAATCACAAATTCTTTTTTGACTGCAGTTTCCGGATCAGCTGGTGCTGCTGTGCTTTTATATTCTTCTTTGCCGGCCTGGACATCCGCTTTGATATTATCCAAAGCTTCTTCAACGACATCACTGATCTTAGCAGCAGCATCTTTTAAAGTAACGCGAATTTTGGCTTTTTTAGAAAATAAACCGAATAAACCGCTTTTTGCTTCTTCGACAACTTCAATATTTACTTTATCACGAGTAGTTTTTAACTCATTTAAAGCCTGTTCCAAAGCTTCATCAACATTTTTTCCTGTTTTTTCGAGGAAACCCATCTTTTTCGCCTCCTGTAGCAATTATTTTACAGTAGCCTTATTCATCAATGCCTGCTGACCGATCTGCATCAGGTTCATTACGACCCAGTAAAGCACCAGGCCTGCCGGGAAGCTAAAACTGATATAACCGATAAAGAGCGGCATAAAATACAGCATCATTTTATTCTGTGCTGAAGAAGTATCCGGCATCGTCTGTTTAGACTGCACAAAAGTAGTCAAAGCAGATAAAACCGGCAGGATATACATTGGATCAGGATTGGAAATACTTTGGATCCATAAGAAATTAGCCGGTCCAACATAATGAAAATCACGGATGCCATAGAAAATACCGATCATGATCGGCATTTGTACCAATAAAGGCAGGCAGCCTGCCAAAGGATTGACATTTTCCTGTTTATAAAGGTTAGCCAGTTCCATATTCAAACGCTGTTTATCGTTCTTATATTTTTCCTGAATAGCTTTCATTTTAGGCTGCATAGCCATCATAGCTTTAGTAGATTCGATCTGTTTTTTCGTTAAAGGATACAACAGTATTTTAACGATGATCGTCATAATGATAATCGCCAGACCATAATTTGGTAAACCAACAGTAGCAGTCATATTATAAAGTACTGTAATGACCTGCTGAACAATATTGCTGAGAAAATCCAAGATATCACTCCTTAGAGGTTAGTGTATATATGTACTACTTTAATTTGCATTATCAAGTTGTTAACTAACAGGGTCATAACCGCCCGGATGGAAAGGATGACATTTGGCAATCCTTTTAACTGCCAGCCAGCCTCCTTTTAAAGCGCCCTTTTTACGGATCGCTTCAATGGCATACTGAGAACATGTAGGATAAAACCTGCACGTAGGCGGAAATAACGGTGAAATAAATAACTGATAAAAACGGATACCAACAATCATCAATGTTTTCACAGAAATTCACCTTACTTCAACAAAGCGGCTCTTTTAGCTAAACGCATAAATACTCGATCATAAGTTTTTAAATCTGCGGCAGCCAGCTTTTTACGGGCTACCCAAATAAGCTGTACATTCATCAGCAATTCCGATTTATGATGACGAAACACTTCTCTCATCATCCTTTTGACACGATTGCGTACTACGGCATTACCAATTTTTTTACCGACAGCAAAACCAATCTTGGGCCCTTCCGCGTCTAAAGGCAAAACATAGAGGACAGACAAACTGTCAACGACGGAACGGCCGGTAGTATACACCAACTGAAAACCGGCTTTAGACTTGATTCGATTTTTTTTAGGAAAAGTGAACTTTTTTCTTAGTTCCAAATTCTTGCACCTGCCCGCATGGAAAAAATAGGCCACTCTCGCGGCCTATTTTTATGATATTATGCAGACAATTTCTTTCTGCCTCTAGCACGTCTTCTTTTGAGAACTTGACGACCGCCCAAAGTTTTCATTCTTTCTCTAAAACCATGGGTTCTTTTTCTTCTAAGGTTGTTAGGTTGAAAAGTACGTTTCATGAAATCTTACCTCCTTACCACTCACTAGTTTTATCAAATTCTATATTGATTTGAATTGATAGCTACAGAAATTATATTAGAAACGACTTCAAGTGTCAAGAATAAAGCACTTAGTTCGAGAAATTTTTATTATTTTCCCTCATTCAAAATTTTCTTCACAATTAAAAATTGCTAATAACTCTTAATTTTGATAAAATATAGTGATAGTAATAATAGTCTTACTATGCCATTTTTTATATTTTACAGCCACATAAAGACGACTGTAGGATTTTTTATAAGCCTTACTATTATTTTTTGTTTCGAAACATTATTTGAACGCCTTACAAGCCGTTTGCAAGCAGCCACAGGAAGGATGTATTTTATGAGTTCGTATGATTTAGCGGAGGTTTGGGTAAAATTCCTGGAAAAATTTCACGAATCTACCAGTGAAAATGTTTATAATGCCTGGATCAAACCTCTGATACCCTTGGAAATAACAGATACCTACTTAAAAGTAGGCGCCAAAAATAATTTCACAAAAAAATGGCTTGAAGAAACATATACTACAGTCATTGAAGGTATGTTATCCAGCATTACCGGTACAAACCTGCAATTTAAAATCGAAAATCTGGACCTGAAATCTGAAGATATTACTGCAGCTGCAGCAGAAACTGCTGTGATAGATACTAAAACAGTTTCTTCACCCGCAGCAACTGTTTTACCGCCGTTAAAAAACAATTTTACACAGCAGGATCTTTTTGAAGAAGATATTCAGAGTAATCTTAATCCAAAATATATTTTTGAAACTTTCGTTATCGGTAATTCCAATAGATTTGCTTATGCGGCAGCCCAGGCAGTAGCTTCAAATCCGGCTAAAGCCTATAACCCTCTTTTTATTTACGGCGGTGTAGGCCTCGGTAAAACACATCTGATGCATGCGATCGGCAATCAGATAAAAATGAACGATCCCAAAATGAAAATATTATATATTTCCAGTGAGAAATTCACCAACGAGATAATCAATTCTATTCAAAATAAAAATACCGACGCCTTTAGAAAAAAATATCGTAATATAGACTGTTTAATCATCGACGATATTCAATTTCTAAAAAATAAGGAAATGACGCAGGAAGAATTTTTCCATACATTCAATACCTTATACGAAGCAAATAAACAGATCATTATTTCCAGTGACCGGCTGCCCCGCGAAATCGAAACTCTGGAAGACAGATTACGTTCACGTTTCGAATCAGGCCTGCTGGCCGATATTCAATCACCGGATCTGGAAACAAGAATAGCTATTTTAAGAAAAAAAGCAGAATCAGAAAATATCTCTATCCCCCACGATGTCATTTCGCTGGTTGCATCCAGTATTGATACCAATATTCGTGAAATAGAAGGCGCTTATACCAAAATAGTAGCATATGCCTCTCTGATGGGCAGTCCGATTACGATAGATCTGGCCAAGAAAATTCTTGATGCCATGGGTACCAGTACTAAAAATAAACAGGTCACTTTCGATGATATCCTTCAGGTAACCGCTGACTATTTTAAAATCAAAAAAGAAGAATTTTTCACCAAAAAACGAACGCAGAATATTGCCTATCCAAGGCAGATAGCCATGTATCTGTGTCGTGAAATGGCAGATTTTTCCTATCCAAGAATCGGTGAATTTTTTGGCGGACGCGATCACACAACTGTCATTCACGCTTATGAAAAAATAGCTAAAAAAATTAAAGAAGATCCCAATTGTGAAAAAACTATTACTTATCTGACAGATAAATTAAAACAATAACTTTCAAAATTCTACTATTATATTATACTTATCTACAGTTTCTGTGGATAAGTTGTATGATTTCTGTGGATAAGAAGTTAATAAAAAACAGGAATCTTAAAACTGTTGATAATGTGCATTAATTTTCCCAAATATCCACATTTCTATCAACAAGTTTTATAAATGCTGCTGTCAGCGTTTATAAGCTGTTTCCACATATTCACACTCCCTACTACGACGTCTACTAAGATTTTAAATTAATATAGCAATAATAAAAAAGATGGAGGTCTGTATAACATGATTTTTACCTGTAAAACAACTAACCTTAACAAAGCAATCCAAACAGTTCAAAGAGCTATTTCTTCCAAACCTAGTACTCCTATCTTTTCCGGTATCCATTTAATCGCAGATGATAATATTTTAGAGATCCAGGCAATGGATCTGAATATGGCCATAGCTTGCAGTATTGAAGCGGAAATTCAGGAAAAAGGTGAAATAGTAGTTTCAGCCAAGCATTTTTCAGAATTGATGCGAAAACTTCCCGGTGAAAATGTTACGATCTTAAAAAATAAAGAAGAAAAAACTATCAATGTTCAGTCCGATAAATCTGATTTTCAGCTTTTACTGATGAATGAAGACGATTATCCTAAATTCCCTGAATTCAACGCTGATAAACAGATCGTACTGGAAGATGAAAAAATCAAGGAACTGATCAAAAAAACTATTTTTGCCTGCTCTACAGACGAAGCCAGACCTTTATTTACCGGTATTTTAGTGGAACTTCAGGATGGTAAAATAACTTTTGTCGGTACTAATACTCACCGTTTATCAATCAAAACTATGGAGCAGGAAAGCAGCGAAGCAATGTCGATGATCATTCCTTCCAGAGTTTTAAGTGAGATCGCGCGTAACTTAACAAGTGAATTGCCTCAGGAAGTCAAGCTTTCGCTCTTAAATAACCAGATCATGGTCCAGATCGAAAAAGTAGTGATCGTTTCACGTCTTATCGAAGGTAAGTTCCCGGATTATCGCAGAGTTATTCCGCCTGCCTTTAATATCAAAACCCTGTTCAATGTTAAAGAACTTGCAGGAGCCGTAGAACGTGTTTCTTTATTCTCCAGCGATGGCGATTACAGTATTATCAAAGTCAGCGTCGGCAATAATGAGATCGTCGTCAGCTCCAGCAGTCCTGATGTTGGTAAAGGCCGTGAAGTTATCGAATGTCAGACTCAGGGCGAAGCGATCAATGTTGCTTTTAATTCCAAATATATCATCGATATTTTAAAAAATCTGGCTGATGAACAGGCTACAATGGAGCTGAATACTTCTTTGAGCCCTGTCTGCATCAAACCGACTACTGAAAGTAATTATATTTACATCGTTACGCCTGTCAGAGTCGTATTTTAAAAAGAAGGTAAAAAATGGAAAAAATAACCGTTGGTATCAATACTGAGTTTATTACGATCTCCAATCTTTTAAAATATGCCGGCATTTTGGAGTCCGGCGGCCAGGCTCATGAAGCTATTGCCGCAGGAGTGGTTACATTGAACGGCGTTGTTGTTACGGAAAAACGTAAAAAAGTTTTTCCTCATGATATTGTTGTTCTGGATGAACAGATCGAAATAAGCGTTGTAACGGAATAATTTATGCGAGTAACAAGACTCTATGCCGTTAATTTTAGAAACTATCAGGAATGCTGTTTAAATATTACTTCTATGGTCAATATTTTTTATGGCCAAAATGCTCAGGGGAAGACCAATCTTTTAGAAGCAATGTTTTATGCCGCTTTTGGAATGTCGCATCGTACTGCGCAGGAAGATGATATGCAGCGTCTGGATACAGATCAGTTTGCTGTCGGAGTTAATTTTGAAGACCTGCATGGACTCAATGACGTTAAGATAAAAAGGCAGTCTCTTGATGGTAAAAAGAAAAAAGAATTATTTTTAAATGATGTTAAGGTCAAGCCTAAAGAACATTATGGAACTTTGAATATGGTTATGTTTTCGCCTGAAGATCTGCAGCTGATCAAAGGTGAACCTGCCCTGCGCAGACGTTTTTTTGATATGCAGATATCTCAGACAGATAAAGCTTATTATGATCTGCTGGTAAAATATAATCGTATTTTACAGCAGCGTAACAGAATGCTTAAAGATATTCGTGATAACGGAGCAAGTGCTGAACTTTTGGCGACCTGGGATCAGGAGTTTGTTTTGACTGCTGCAAAAATAGCCGCTAAAAGACTGGCCGCTCTGCAGAAATTAAAAAAGCTTGCTAAGGCTGTTTATGCTGCTTTGACAGGTGAAAAAGAAGAATTAACTGTTTTTTACGAGTTAAAAGCTAATAATGGTGAACTTCTTTATCCTGAAGAAACTTTCTGCTGGGAAGATTTTTATAGTCAGAAGCTGGCAGAACGCCGGCAGATCGATATTCTGCGCGGCAGTACAGGTATAGGTCCCCATCGTGATGATTTGCTTTTCAAAGTAAATGGGAGAATTTTAAAAGCTTTTGGTTCACAGGGACAGCAGCGTAGTGCTGCTTTGGCTGTAAAACTAGCGCAGCTTGAATATGTGCGTCAGGAAATAGACGAATTTCCGGTATTACTGCTGGATGATGTAATGAGTGAGCTTGACGATCAAAGGCGTTGTCAGCTTTTAAAATTTATCGACGGTAAAGTTCAAACTTTTATTACGGTAAATGATAAAGCCCTGATTCCTGACTTAAGCGGCAATGCTTATTTCAGGATCACTGAAGGCAGGATAGCAGAGGGATAAAAAATGGAAGGCATAGAAAGAGTCCTTTTAAAAATGCTTCCGAATCAGGAAGGACGTAATAAATATTTTATTTTTGCCATGCAGAGTAAATGGGAACAGATCTGTGGGTCAAGTGTAGCCAGACATTCTAAACCAGTACGTTTGGAACGCAAGGTTTTATATATAAATACTGACAGTTCCGTCTGGGCCAATCATCTTTTGATGATGAAGCAGCAGTTTATCAATAATATCAACCGCGTTATGACTAATGATCCTGTGAAGGATATAAAGTTTTTTACAGGTTCTATTGAAAATCTACTGCATCTGCCCAAAGAAGAGCAGGAAGTAAAATTAAATTTCGCGCCTTTGACAGATGCTGAAAAAACTTCTATCAGTCAGGCTTTGGTGAATGTCCAGGATCAGAAATTGCAAAAAAAACTGGCTCATTTTCGCAAGGTTTGCCTGCAGAGAAAAAAAGCATTGCTTATAGAAAATAACGATCTGAAATGTAAATGCTGTGGTGCGGCTGTAACTGAAAAAAATGATCTTTGCCGTGTTTGTCAGCGTTATGAAAAGGAAAAATTACGGACAGCAATAGTATCTATTTTGACATCTGAACCCTGGCTGAATTACAGCGACTGTCAAAAATATGTTAAATGTGATAAAATGTTATTCGATAGTGTAAAAAATGCTTTAAAACAGTATTATTATGCTAAGGTATATAACAGTCAGGGTGATGTCAGAGAAGAAATGACAGCTGTGATGTTAAAAACAGGTATGCATCCTGATAAGATCAGTGAACAGCTTGCCCAGAATATTATTAAGGGATTACGGAGGAAATAATTGCTATGTATCTGCATCTTGGTGCTGACTGTATGATCAAAAATACTGATATTATAGCTATTTTTAATATTCGTGATCAGCATTCGGAAATCTATGATAGCTATATTTCTGTTTATAAAGACAGATATAAAATTATCGATTTATCAGAGAATGGTGAATGTTCCAGCTGTATTTTAACAGCTGATACCTTATATTTGTCGGGCATTTCGGCTTTAACTTTAAAACGCCGGGCAGAAGAAGATTTTGGCAGTGATGCTATTTATAAAAGTTTTTGATTGCTGAAAATAAGCAGTGAAGATACTTGAATTATAGGAATGTGGAGGTTACTATGTCTAATTTGGAAGAAGCAACTGAGGTTAAGGGACAATATGGTGCCGGGCAGATCCAGGTCCTGGAGGGTCTGGAAGCTGTACGTAAAAGACCGAGTATGTATATCGGCAGTATTTCTGCCCGTGGCTTGCATCATTTGGTATATGAAACAGTTGATAACAGTATAGACGAAGCTTTGGCAGGTTATTGCGATGCGATCGATGTAACTATTCACAGCGATAACAGTATTACTGTGCGTGATAATGGCCGCGGTATTCCTGTGGAAATGCATAAGGTTGGCAAACCTGCTGTAGAAGTAGTTATGACGATCCTGCATGCCGGTGGTAAATTCGGTGACGGCGGTTATAAGGTTTCCGGCGGTCTGCATGGCGTAGGTGTATCCTGCGTTAATGCGCTCAGTGAGCATATGGAAGTTGAAGTACGCCGCAGCGGTAAGATTTATGGAATTGAATTTTCCCGCGGCAAAACAGTAGTACCGCTTTATGAAAAAGGTACTACTGAAGAAACAGGCACGACTGTACATTTTAAACCTGACGCAACGATCTTTACGGAACTGATCTACAGTTATGAAACGCTGCGGTTAAGGATTCGTGAGCTGGCTTTTTTGAATAAGGGTATCCGTATCAATCTTAATGATGAGCGTACCGGCAAACAGGAAAGCTTTCATTACGAAGGCGGTATTATCGAGTTTGTAAAATATGTGAATGAGAATAAGGATAAGCTTCATGATGAGCCTATCTATATCGAAGGTATCAAAGATACGAATATCGTCGAGGTAGCTCTGCAGTACTGTGATACTTATACAGAGAATTTATTTACATTTGTCAACAATATCAATACCGAAGAGGGCGGTACGCATTTAAGCGGTTTTAAACAGGCTATGACGCGTACTATCAACGATTATGCCCGGAAAATAGGCGCTTTGAAAGACGGTGAAGAAAACCTCAGCGGCGATGATGTTCGTGAAGGTATGACTGCCGTTATCAGTATTAAGATCCAGGAACCTCAGTTTGAAGGTCAGACTAAAACAAAGCTTGGTAACAGTGAGATCCGGCCGATTGTTGATAATCTGGTCAGCGAAGGCTTGGGAGAATTTTTTGAGGAAAATCCTGTTATTGCCAAAAGAATCGTAGAAAAATCGATCCTTTCGGCCAGAGCGCGTATGGCTGCCCGCAAAGCCCGTGAACTGACAAGGCGTAAGAGTGCTTTGGAGATCAGCAGCCTGCCCGGCAAATTAGCCGACTGTCAAAGCAAGGACGCTTCAGAAACAGAAATTTACCTCGTCGAAGGTGATTCTGCAGGCGGCAGTGCCAAACAGGGACGTGACCGGCGTTTTCAGGCGATCCTGCCTTTGCGCGGCAAGATTTTGAATGTTGAAAAAGCAAGACTGGATAAAATCTTGAGCAGTGATGAAATCAGAAATATGATCACTGCTTTTGGCTGTGGTATCGGTGAAGATTTCGATCTGGAAAAAGCCCGTTACGGTAAAATCATTATCATGACAGATGCCGATGTCGACGGCGCGCATATCAGAACTCTGCTGCTGACCTTTTTCTACCGGTATATGCAGCCTTTGATCAAGGAAGGGCATGTCTTTATTGCACAGCCGCCTTTATATCTGGTGCGTAAAGGGCAAAAGCATTTATATGCTTACAGTGATGATGAGCTGCAGACGGTTCTGGATGAAGTAGGCCGTGACAGTAATCCTTATATCCAGCGTTATAAAGGCTTAGGTGAAATGAATCCTGAGCAGCTGTGGGAAACAACGATGAATCCTGAAGGCAGGACGATCCTGCAGGTCCATTTGGAAGATGCTGCTGAAGCGGATGCTATTTTTTCCATACTGATGGGCGATAAAGTAGAACCGCGGCGTCAGTTTATCGAGGCTAATGCCGGTAAAGTAAGAAATCTGGACCTGTAAACGCGGAGGTCATTATGAAAATCAAAAAAAATCTTTCTGACGAAGAAATGTTTAAAGGGTATATAGAGAAAGAAAGCTTTGAAAATACCTTTGATGCCGATGAAAAAACTGTTGCTGCTAAAATAAAAAATAAAACAGCAGCGCCGGCCAAAGAATTATTATTGCCGGCCGAAGCTCAGGATAAATTGAATCAATACCTGCTGGAAGTCAGCATGGACTGGTTTAAAAATGGTAACGGTGAGGTTGTCTGGAAAGTACAGAAGGAACAGGGACAAATCATCATCAAACCTGCTCCTGCTAAAAAGAAGGCTTTGAAATAATGAGCAGCTGGCAGTTGTTTTTGCCTCAGGGAGAACTGGAAATAAAAACTTCCAAGCAGGGATCTTCAACGGCTGTATTATTAGCGGGCGGCAGAAAACCTGCCGCTGAATGGCTGGTACAAACAGCTGCTGCTAAAGGTATTTATTGTGCAGATAAAGGTATCGAATGCTGCTGTGAAAATAATTTAAAGCCGCTCTGGTTATGCGGTGATGCCGACAGTGCTGCTCAAGACTGCTGGCAGCAGGCTCAGGCGGCGGGAGTAAAAATACTGCTGCATGAGCCATTAAAGGATGATACAGACTTACAGCTGCTTCTGGCTGCGCTGCCGGAAGCTGTGAATATCGTTGCCAGCGGTATTTGGGGCGGCAGGTTTGATCATCTTTACAGTAATGTTTTTTCCTTGCTGCATTATAAAAATCAGCGTGGCGTACAGGTTGTTTTAGCTGATGAACAGGAAATCATGGTCTTGCTGCAGCAGGGTGAAAGCTTGCTTTTTAAACCTGCCCGGCCTGAAAATATCGAGGCTTTGTCGTTGCTGCCGTTGGCAAACAGAAATGAAGTCACTTTGCAGGGCGTACAGTGGAACTTAGAGCATTCGCCATTATTTTTGACACATCCTTATGCTGTCAGCAATATGATTGAGCAGGAAAAAGTTATTTTTACCTGCGATCAGGGCAGTGTAGGTTTTTATCTTAAATATAAAATTTAAGCTTGTTGATGGGTGAGGGGAAGATTTTGGAAATTTTAGATCCGGGTACGATCGCTTTTTTATTACTGGCAGGATTTGTTGCTTCGTTTATCGATTCTACAGTAGGCGGCGGCGGTTTGATTTCCACACCGGCATTGCTGGCGTTGGGTCTGCCGGTAAATTTTGCCTTAGGGACCAATAAACTGGCTGCGTCCATGGGCAGTTTGATGAGTGTGTTTTCATTCTGGCGGGCAGGCAAGATCAATCAAAAAGTTGCTTTAAGCCTGATGCCGCTTTCTTTTCTTGGGTCAGCTTTAGGGGCGTATGTAGTCTATCTGCTGCCTGAACAGCTGATGAAAAATGTGATCGTCGTGCTTTTGGTCGTAGTTGCCGTTTATACTTATCGCCGTAAGGACTGGGGCGATGTTTCGGCAGTAAAGCAATTGGGATTGGCTGCTTTACTGGGTTCAGCGGCAATGGCCTTTGGTATTGGCTTTTATGATGGTTTTTTTGGTCCGGGAACAGGTTCGTTCCTGATTTTCGGATTTTTATTTTTAGGTTATGATTTTGTAACGGCAGCCGGTAATGCCAAGGCTTTGAACTTTGCCAGTGGTATCGGGGCGCTGTTATCATTTACTTTAAGCGGGTCAGTTTTGTGGACTTACGGTCTTTTAATGGGCGTTGCCATGGTCACGGGTGCTTATTTCGGTTCCCGTATGGCGATCAAACATGGAGCTTCTTATGTTAAACCGCTGTATTTGATCGTAACTACACTTTTGATAGGCAAGCAGGTTTATGAATTATTGTTTAAGTAATTATGAGATGTTGAGGTGATATTGTGGATTTAGAGACAGGTGCTGGTAAAGTTTTACCGGTCTACATTGAAGAAGAAATGCAAAAATCCTATATCGATTACGCGATGAGCGTTATCGTGCAGCGTGCTTTGCCTGACGTGCGTGACGGTTTGAAACCGGTTCACCGCAGAATTTTATACGCGATGCAGGAAGCTGGCATGGCTTCCAATAAGCCTTATAAAAAGTCTGCCCGTATCGTCGGTGAAGTTCTCGGTAAATATCATCCTCATGGTGATATTTCCGTTTATGATGCTATCGTACGTCTGGCACAGGATTTTTCCACACGCTATCTGATGGTAGACGGGCATGGTAACTTTGGCAGTGTCGACGGCGACTCGGCTGCTGCTATGCGTTATACTGAAGTGCGTATGGCCAAGGTTGCCGAAGTAATGCTGGAAGATATTGAAAAAGAGACTGTTGATTTTGTGCCTAACTATGATGAGTCGCTGAAAGAACCAAGCGTTCTGCCGGCGAAGGTACCTGCTCTTCTTATCAACGGCAGTGCCGGTATCGCTGTTGGTATGGCGACTAATATCCCTCCGCATAATCTTGGCGAAGTAGTTGACGGACTGATCATGCTGATCGATAATTCTGATGTGGAAATACCGGAATTGATGACGGCTATCAAAGGTCCTGATTTTCCGACCGGAGCTATGATCCTCGGTACTGAAGGTATCCGCAGTGCTTATACTACCGGCCGCGGTATAGTTAAGATCCGCGCTCAGGCAGAAATCGAGCCGATGCAGAAGGGCAAGCACCGCATCGTCGTTACCGAGATCCCTTATCAGGTCAACAAGGCCCGGCTGATCGAGAGCATTGCTCAGCTGGTTAAAGACGGCGTGATCGAAGGTATTACCGATCTGCGTGATGAATCTGACCGCCGCGGGATGCGGATTGTTGTTGAATTGAGAAATGACGTTGTTCCCGATGTTATTTTAAATCAGTTATATAAACATACCAAATTACAGGATTCCTTCGGCATTATCATGCTGGCGCTGGTTGATGGCCATCCGCGGGTTTTGAACCTGAAAGAGATACTGGTCCACTATCTGAATCACCAGAAAGAAGTTATTACCCGCCGTACCAGATATGAACTGGGCAAGGCTAAAGATCGCGCGCATATCTTGGAAGGTTTGAAAATTGCACTGGATAATCTGGATGCAGTTATTACGACTATTCGCAGCAGCGCTAATGCCGATATTGCCAAGACTGCCCTGGTAGAAAGATTTACCCTGAGTATGCGTCAAGCGCAGGCTATTTTGGATATGCGTCTGCAGCGTCTGACAGGTTTGGAACGTAAAAAAATCGACGATGAATATATCGACGTTATGGAAACGATTGACTGGTTGGAGAGCGTTTTGGCAGACGAGCAGAAAGTCCTGAATATTATCAAAGAAGATCTGCTGGAAATGAAGAAGAAATTTGGCGACGCGCGTCGGACGATCCTTTCGCATGATACTTCTTCCATGGATATGGAAGATCTGATCGCAGAAGAAGATATTGTGATCACGATCAGCCATCAGGGCTATATCAAACGCCAGACATTGGATAATTTCCGTAATCAAAAACGCGGCGGCGTTGGTAAAACAGGCGGCAGCGGCAAGAAAAACGATGATTGTGCTGAGCATTTGTTCTTATCGACAACTCATCACAATATTCTTTTCTTCACCAATAAGGGCCGTGTCTACAGACAGAAAGGTTATGAAATCCCCGAAGCAGGACGGACGGCCAAAGGCACTGCGATCATTAATCTGCTGCCGATCGAGCAGGGTGAAAAGATCACGGCGGTCATTCCGGTCAAAGAGTTTAAGGCAGAGCAGTATATGTTCATGGCCACAGATAAAGGTACTGTTAAAAAGACCAATCTGGAAGATTTCAACAGCGCCCGTAAAGTCGGCCTGATCGCTATCACGCTGGATGACAATGAACAGCTGATCGGGGTAGAGTTGACTGACGGTAATTCGGAAATCATTTTGGCTACCAGAAACGGTATCGCGATTCGTTTTGACGAACAGGATGTACGTCCGATGGGCCGTACTGCTCATGGTGTACGCGGTATCCAGCTGAACTATGGCGATGTAGTTGTGGCTATGGACAGCGTGACCGGCGAAAACAGTGAGGTACTGACTGCGACTGAGCAGGGGCTCGGCAAGCGTACCGCTGTCAGCGAATATAGGAAACAGACACGCGGCGGCAAAGGCGTGATCAATATCAAAGTCAACGAAAAAACCGGTATCGTGATCGGTATGAAAGTTATCACTCCGGGACAGGAGATCATGATGATCACTGCTGCGGGTATCATTATCCGTATCGACGTTGAGGGCATTTCCCAGTTTGGGCGTAATGCTCAGGGTGTGAAACTGATGACGCTGAACGATGATGATAAAGTAGTTTCTTTAGCTGCTGTTCAGCAGGATGAAGAAACCTGCGCAGAAGATGCTGTGACCGGTGAGACTGTTACTGAAACTGCTGACATAGTAAATACGGAAACAGCAGTAATTACTGAGGAAAATTAAAAGCAAGCTGTAGAAGAAGAAAAGCACAAGCCCTGCATAGCAGGGCTTGTGCTTTTTTTACTTAGCAGACTTACCAGCCGATACCAATACCGCCGCCGCGGTGATGCCGGCCAATACCGATGCCGATACCGACATTGACGCCGTCGTCATAAACAGTGCTGCCGCGGGGGATCTTCATAAACCAGAACTTATGAATATTTTCATTGGCAGTTTCCGCTCCGGCATCAGAATCATCCTTACCGCCCATATAACGGCTGTTATCATAAAGACGTCCGGATTTTTCCAGATCCTTGATGACATCAAATGCCAGGGTAAAAGTCTGTTCACTGGCTGTTAAAAAATAAAGTACCTTATTAGTGGGAAGATTTTTAAGCAGTTCTTTGCGGAGTGATTTTTTGTCTTTTAAAGCAGGATAAACCTTATAAGCATCTTCGTCGATCTTGACATATGCGGCCTGGTTCTTACTGTCCTGTAAAAGTTCATCGACCTGCTGCTGCGTCAGAAGTTTATCCGAAACAGCAGAAGTTTTTTCGGCGGCCCAGGCTCCGGCAGTAAAAATAGTCAGAGCAAATATGATAGTGAAAGTCAGATATAAGATACGTTTCATTATTTATCACCTGCTTTTCTTTTTGATTTTATTCTAATTTAATCTAAGGAAGCTGTCAATTTTTCAAGAATGGCTGTTGGTAAAACCTTTGTAAAAGTTAAAGAAAGTATGTTAAAATACACATATAGCTAAATTCTAGAAATGAGGTCACTATGAAGAAGATACTTGCGGTCGGCAGAGGGCTGGCTTTGATTGTTTTTTTGACTGCTTTTTTATTTACCGGCTGTGGGCACAGTGCTGAACCGAAGCCGGAAGTTAAAGCGCCGACGCTGCACGAGGCTGCGGTAAAAATGGTTGACGGTATGAGTCTGGAGGAAAAAGTCGGGCAAATGCTGCTGATCGGTATTGACGGTCAGGAAATCGATGCTGAGGCTTTAAGTATGCTGCGTGATTATCATATCGGCGGAGTGATTTTATTTGATCGTAATATGAATAACAAATATCAGGTAACAGGCTTGAATGCCAATTTGCAGCGGCTGAATAAAGAATATAATAAATTGCCGTTGTATTTAGGTGTTGATCAGGAAGGCGGCCTGGTGGCCAGAATGAAAGACAAGCTGACCGTTGCTCCTGCAGCAGCCCAAATAGCTGCACAGGGAACACCTGAGGAGGCGCGGCGCTGGGCGTACCAGACAGCAAGCGAACTGGAAACAATAGGGTTCAATGTCAATTTCGCCCCGGTTTTGGACATTGATATTCCTTACAGCAGATCTTATGGGCAGGATGCCGCTACTGTAAGTAAATTTACCGAAGCAGCCTGCCGGGGCTATGAGCAGGCAGGTATGATTTACAGCTTGAAGCATTTTCCCGGTATGGGGAAAAGTGAAGTTGACCCGCATACAGAGCAATACCGTATTACAGCGTCGAAAGAAGTTTTACTGAGAGAAGACGCCGTACCGTTTAAAAATATTATCCAAAATTTTAATAATCAGGACTTTATGGTCATGGTAGGGCATTTGATTTATACAGGACTGGATACTCTGCCGGCCAGTGTTTCACCCCGGGTAATCAATGATTTTCTGCGTGGTGAGCTTGGATTCCAGGGTATTGTTATTACCGACGATATGGAAATGGGTGCTTTGACGAGCATGTATGGTTTCCGTGAGATGGGTGTCGCGGCGGTGCAGGCCGGTGCCGATATTTTGCTGGTCTGCCATAATTATGAGCATCAGCGGCAGGTTTATCAGGGCGTGCTGGAAGCCGTTAAAACAAATAAATTGCCGGCTGCCGCTATTGATGCGGCGGCTGTAAGAATAGTGGAAAATAAAATGCGTAAACTATTAGATGCCGGCAAACAGCAGGAATTGCTGCAGGCTTTGCAGAAAGAGGCACAGTAAAAGGAATAAGGAGTAAGAAGTGAGAAAAAATTTTGTAAAAATCATCTGTTTAAATGCTGTAGGCCTGGCAATTTTCTTCAGCTGGTATTTACCGGCTGAACATGGTTTCTGGTTTACTTTGGATAGAAATATTTTTTATTATTTTAATGAACAGCTTCTGCCGGGAAGCATTTTTACATACATAGTCGGGCTTACGAACATGCGGCATTTCGATATCATTTCTTTAATGGCCATGCTGGCCTTATATGGTTATTATTATTTGCAGCAGGATCATTATGGTAAACGTAAAATGTGGTTTATTGGTATCACAATGCTTTTTTTTGCGGTGGTGTTAAATCAGCTGGGACATTTGATCCCTGTGCAGCGCTGCAGCCCGACAGGCTTTTTTGAAGATATCCACCGGGTCAGTAAAATGCTGGCTTTTAAAGCCAAGGACTATTCTTTTGACAGTTTCCCGGGCGATCATGGTCTGATGCTGATGATTTATGCCGGATTCATGCTGAAATATTTTGGGAAAAAGGCTTTTGCAGGCAGCTGCGTTATTTTAATGATTTTCGTCCTGCCGCGGATTATGGCCGGAGCGCACTGGTTCACAGATATTGCCGTAGGTTCTTTAAGTATTGCTTTGGTTGGGTTGAGTTGGGTTTTATTGACGCCGTTAAGCGATAGATGTATAGCTTTGTTGGATAAAATGATTCCTGACAGCAAGACTAAGTAAAAAGTTGTAATAGCCTGTCAAAAGCAGACAGGTTATTTTTTCAGGTTATAGGGACGATAAAAGTCCCTGTGGTGACAAAAATGAAATTTTATTAGGGAAAAGTATAAAGTAAGTTCTTTTTTTGTAAAGAATGTGATAAAATTACTAAGTATAACTTAGAATTTTTGTTTAGGATGTGAAATGATGGAATTTTTCAAAACAACAGATGTTGTTGTTATCGGCGGCGGTATTGTTGGTACGGCGATTCTGCGTGAGTTATCGAAGTATGATTTGCAATGTGTGCTCGTTGAAAAGGAGCCGGACCTTGCTGCTGGTACTACCAAAGCTAACAGTGCTATTTTGCATGCCGGTTTTGACGCACCAACAGGCAGTTTGAAGGCACTTACCAATGTGCGCGGCAACGAATTATATCATCAGCTGCACAGGGAACTAGGACTGGATATCGAATGGACAGGTTCGCTTGTTGCCGCTACCAGTGAAGAAGAAATGCAGACTTTACAGGAATTGTTGGAACGCGGCCAGAAAAACGGTGTTGAAGGTCTGCGGATTTTAAATAGAGAAGAAGTTTTAGCTAAAGAAAAAAATCTGACAACAGTAGTCGGTGCTTTATGGGCACCTTCTGCCGGCGTTTGCTGGCCTTTTGCCATGGCTGTGGCTTTTGCCCAGTGCGCGGTGCAGAATGGCGCTGAAGTAATTACTGACTGCCGCGTGACTGGCTTTATCAAGGAAGACGGTAAAATCACTGCGGTAGAAACCTCCAAAGGTCTGATCAGGACGGCTTGCGTAATCAATGCTGCCGGCGTTTATGCAGACGGTATCGCACGGCTGGCCGGTGATGAAAGCTTTACTATCCATCCGCGCCGCGGCGAATATATTCTTTTTGATAAAACGGCTGCAGATAGCCTGGTGAAAGGGGTTGTTTTCCCGACACCCAGCAAAACCTCTAAAGGTATTTTGATTTGTACGACTACTCATGGCAATACTTTTATCGGGCCTAATGCCCAGGAGCTGGAGAATAAGGAAGATACTGCAGTGACTTTGACGGGCATGGACGAGATCATGAATTCTGCCAGGAAGCTGATTCCGAATTTACCAATGGGTGCTTCGATCACTGAATTTGCAGGACTGCGCGCAGTTTCCGGCAGCGGAGATTTTATTATTGGTGCTGCTCCCGTAGCCGGTCTGTTTAATGCGGCCGGTATGCAGTCGCCTGGACTTACCGCTGCTCCGGCAGTAGCTGAAATGCTTGCAGAAGCGGTATTGGCTTATTGTCCGGCTGCTAAAAAGGCTGATTTTAAAGCTGCCTTGCCGCATAATCCGCTTTTTCACAGATTGTCGCATGAAGAGCAGGCTGAACTTATTGAAAAAAATAAATTGTATGGACGCATTATCTGCCGCTGTGAAACAGTTACGGAAGCGGAGATCATCAATGCGATCAAAGCTCCCTGCGGAGCTAAAACGGTCGATGGTGTCAAACGCCGGACCCGTGCCGGCATGGGTCGGTGTCAGGGAGGTTTCTGCGGCCCGCGCGTTACCCAGATTTTAGCCCGTGAACTGGGAATACCAGTACCGGAAGTTCTAAAAGAACGTGCTGATTCTCATTTGTTTTATGAAAAAATTTCTGCAGATGAGGGGGAGGCATAAAGATGAAAAATTTATATGACGTAATTATTGTCGGTGGTGGGCCGGCAGGTCTTTCTGCCGCTTACAGCGCCTGGCAGAACGGTGCCGAAAGTATTCTGGTCATTGAGCGTGACCGCGAATTGGGCGGAATTTTGCAGCAGTGTATCCATAATGGCTTTGGCCTGCATCATTTCAAAGAAGAGTTGACAGGGCCTGGCTATGCTTATCGCTGCATTGAACTGATCAAGGATAAACCGGAAATTGAGACCCTGGTCGATACAATGGTTTTGGAAGTTTTGCAGGATAAAACTGTTATCGCTGTCAGCCCGGAGCACGGACTTTTGAAAATTGAAGGTAAAACCGTCATCCTGACTATGGGCTGCCGTGAACGTACCCGCGGCGCGATCAGAATTCCGGGTGAACGCCCGGCAGGCGTTTTTACTGCCGGAGCGGCACAGCGGATGGTAAATATGGAAGGCTATCTGCCGGGACATAAAATCGTTATTTTAGGCAGTGGTGATATTGGCCTCATCATGGCCAGAAGAATGAGTCTGGAAGGCTGTAAAGTACAGGCTGTGCTGGAAATTTGTCCCTTTTCCAATGGCTTGACACGTAATATAGTGCAGTGCCTTGATGATTATAATATTCCTCTGCACCTTTCCCATACGATCGTAAAAATCCATGGGCGTGACCGCGTTACCGGCGTGACCGTAGCAAAGGTCAATGAAAAAATGCAGCCGATCGCCGGGACTGAATTTGATATTGAATGTGATACTTTACTGCTTTCTGTCGGCTTGATTCCGGAAAATGAGCTGTCGCGCGGGTTGGCTTTAGAAATGCATCCACTGACCAGCGGTCCGATCGTGGATCAACGCCGCCGTACCAGTCTGCCTGGTTTTTATGCGGCCGGCAATGTAGTGCACGTACATGACCTGGTAGATTTTGTTTCGGAAGAAGCGGAAATAGCGGGTAAATTTGCCGCTTTAGATGCTCAGGGAAAATTGGAAGGGCAGCTGCGGGCGGTGAATGTAACTGCTGCTGACGGCGTACGTACCTGCGTGCCGCAAAGACTGTCTTTGCCTGAAAATGGTGAAAAAGCACGCTTGTTTATGCGTGTGGCTAATCCGGAACGTAAAGTAAAATTAGAAGTAAAAAGCGGCGAAAATGTCATTTTGACAAAAATGCTGCCTGTTGCCAAACCAAGTGAAATGATTGCTGTGGATATTCCGGCGGAAAAAACAGCGCTTATCGGAGACACTTTGACTGTGGCACTGAACAAGGAGGCATAAAGATGGCTGTAGAAACTCGCATAATGAACTGTATCATGTGTCCTTTAGGCTGTGAGATGACTGTTACTATAGAAGATGGTGCGGTAACGGGCGTTACCGGCAATATCTGCCCCCGCGGGCCGAAGTATGCCCATGACGAGGTTGTTGCGCCTAAGCGGATGCTGACAAGCACGGTACGGGTAAACGGGGGACTTTTACCATTGGTGCCGGTAGTATCTAAAACCACGCTGCCCAAAGAACGTATTTTGGATTGTGCCGCTGCACTGCGCCAGGTTATTGTAGAGGCTCCGGTGTCTGAAGGTCAGGTTATTGTAGAAAATATTCTGGGCCTGGGTGTAGATATTGTTGCCAGCCGCTCAATGGAAGTACATCAGGAATAACGGTTTATAATTAAAGTGTTTGAACCCGGTTTTGCTTAAGCAGGCAAAACCGGGTTTTCTTTTTGGCAGAAGCTTGCTGAATTCAGTGGAATGCAAAGGAAATAGAAACGTTTTTGAATGGAGGACAATGCTAAAGACATGAAATTTTGAGAAAAAATAACCGGAAAATGGCTTGTGGTAAAGCGGAAGGCTTTGCCAACGCTGCCTGGTGTATCATCGAAAAATATAAAAAATGTTACAAAAAAGGTGTTGACAGAAATAACGGGGAATGCTATTATATACAAGTCGCCGCGATAC